>PDWJ01001724.1_pt1 | contig 25716 bp, 25 predicted proteins | sample 1430881 | NCBI WGS metagenome assembly PDWJ01 (sample SAMN01162460, study PRJNA174530) | Oral metagenome, whole genome shotgun sequencing project. | biome: Marine environment; feature: Marine mammal; material: Swab sample of the gingival sulcus; isolation source: swab sample of gingival sulcus...
AACGTCACCCAAGCGACGCCACTAAAGTGTATGTACCTGCCTGGCGTCATGCCATGGTCAGCTTCGATCAGCCACTGCTGCGTCAGGGACTGGTGATTCTGGATACCCCGGGCTTAAATGCGCTGGGCTGCGAACCGGAGCTCACCTTCAGCCTGTTACCGGAAGCCGATGCCATTTGTTTTCTGTTAAGTGCCTCAACCGGCGTTAGCAGCACCGATCTGGATATCTGGAATCGCCATATCCGTGATTTAAGCCTGCGGGAAACCACGGGCGTTTATGCCATATTAAATAAAATTGATTCTATCTGGGATGAATTGGAAAGCCCTGCCTACAACCGCGAAGTGGTCAGGCAAATGCAAAACCGGTGCGCCCATCTGTTGAGCATTGCACCCGATGAAATCGTGCCGGTGTCTGCCAAAGAAGCGATAGTGGCCAGAGCAGATAAAGACACCGACCGCCTTGAAAACAGCAATTTGCCAGCCCTTGAAAAGCTGCTTTCAGAAGACATTACCCATCGCAAAGAACTGATACTGAAAAACAAAGTGGTGAAAGACGTACTCACCATGCTTCACGGCAGCCGCAAAATGCTCAAACGCCGCCGGGAAAGCCTGCTGGAACAGATAAAAACTCTGGATTCTGGTAGCGAAAACCGCAAACAAAAGTTGCAGGATTTAGAAGCGCAGGCAAAAACCGAACAGGCCTTCTATCACAAAAAGCTGATTATGCTGAAAACCAGCCGCAAAGTCATAGAAAGAGACGGTTCCAAAATGCTGGCCTTGCTCAATCCCGACAATATCAACAACCACCGCCAGGAAGCCGGCAAAGCGCTCACATCCAGCTGGACTATCGTGGGAATGAATAATGCCATTGATGTGTTTTTCAGCAAACTGACCAGCGATATTGAAAACATGGAACAGCAGCAACAGGCTATTCAGGCGTCTGTCGCCAGCATTTATCAGCAATATGAAGCCGAACAGGGGCTTGCCCCCATTGACTACCCACGGATGAATATTCGCCCTTACATTACACGATTAAACGATTTAAGAAACAAATCCGGTAGCTTTCGCCGTAATTTAAAGAAATTACTCACTGAGCAAAAATCCACATCGAAACGCTTCTTTTTAACCATCGCCAACGAAGCTGCCAATATTTATCTGGAACTTCGCAAAGAAACCAAACACTGGCTGAATAACGTACTTTTACCTATTTATCAGAACACGCAAAAAACCAAACTGGTGCTGGATGAGCAGGTACTAAGGTTAAAAGCTCTCGCCAACGAAGCCCAAAACGCTGCAAAACAAGCCAGCGACCTGGACGATCTGGTGAATGAAATCGACCTTCAACTGGAACAGGCCGGCGACATTATTCGTGAATTACGCAAACCGGCACCCTCTGAGTCCTCCCGAAAACCTGCCCGGTTCTCTGCTGCTGCACGTTAAACACCGGCACCGCCCGGTGGCCAACCCGAAAAGATCAGAGTAAACTTCGCCTCTTTGACATTCAGCACTTAAGAATCAACGGTCGGGGCGCCCGCAGTTAGTAACATGCCAGAATCTATTCCCAAGGACAGCGTTGGCCTGGTTGAGCCACAGGCTATTGAATTTGAAGCCCCGTTACAGCTTCAAAGCGGCAAAGTGCTGCCCGGATTCCGGCTGGTTTATGAAACCTATGGCACCCTGAATGCCCGCAAAAACAACGCGGTATTAATCTGCCATGCCCTCAGCGGTCACCATCATGCCGCCGGTTATCACAGCATGGACGATAAAAAGCCCGGCTGGTGGGATACCTGTATCGGCCCCGGCAAAGCCATCGACACCAACCGTTTTTTTGTGGTGGCGGTGAATAATCTGGGGGGCTGTCATGGCAGTACCGGCCCGCAAAGCACCAACCCGGAAACCAACAAGCCCTATGGCCCCGACTTTCCCATTGTTACCGTGAAAGACTGGGTCAACAGCCAGGCGCTGCTGTCGGATCACCTGGGAATTGACCAATGGGTTGCCGTGGTTGGTGGCAGCCTTGGTGGTATGCAGGTCATGCAGTGGTCTATTGATTATCCTGAGCGTTTAAAAAACGCCGTAGTGATTGCCGCCGCGCCAAAGCTTTCAGCCCAGAATATCGCCTTTAATGAAATTGCCCGCAAAGCGATTTTATCGGATACCGATTTTCACAATGGTCACTACTATGAAAAAGGCACGGTGCCGAAAACAGGCTTGATTCTTGCCCGAATGCTCGGCCACATCACCTATCTTTCTGATGAGGCCATGCGTGAACGCTTCGGCAGAGAACTGCGCGATGGCGCCATCAAGTTTGATTACGATGTGGAGTTCCAGGTAGAAAGCTACCTGAATTATCAGGGCGAAGCGTTTTCGAAAAGCTTTGATGCCAACACCTATTTATTGATGACCCGTGCTTTGGATTACTTTGATCCGGCCCATGATTTTGATCACGATCTGACACAGGCTTTTGCACCGGCCACCTGTAATTTTTTGGTGCTGTCTTTCACCACCGACTGGCGCTTTTCCCCGGCCCGATCTGAAGAAATTGTCGAAGCGCTGATTGCTGCGGAAAAAAATGTCAGTTATGCAGAAATCGACTGCCCGCAGGGGCATGATTCATTTTTATTGAATGTGCCCCGCTACGTGCAATTATTCAAGGCGTATATGGACGCCATCGAATGTGATGGAGATAACCCGCATGCGCCATGATTTGGAAACCATTCAAAACTGGATCAAACCCGACAGCCGTGTGCTGGATTTGGGTTGCGGTAACGGTACGCTGCTGGCGATGCTGAAAGACAGCAAAAATGTCCGCGGTTATGGCATTGAAATTAACGAAGCGCTGATTATTGAGTGCATCAAAAAACGGGTTAATGTGATCGAGCAGAACCTTGATGGCGACCTGGGTAATTTTCAAACCCAAAGCTTCGACACGGTGGTGATGACCCAGGCATTGCAAGCGGTTAAATACCCCGACAAAGTTATTGATGACATGCTGAGAATCGGTAAAGAATGTGTCATTACCTTTCCCAACTTTGGCCACTGGCGCTGTCGTTTATACCTGGCGTTGAAAGGCCGTATGCCGGTGTCAAAAATTTTACCTTACACCTGGTACAACACACCCAATATTCATTTATGTACCTTCAGGGATTTTGAAGCGCTGTGTCATCGCAAGTCGCTGACGATATTAAATCGCATGGTGGTGGATTCAAACGATAACCACAACCCGTTAATTCGCTGGTTCCCGAACCTGTTTGGGGAAACCGCCATTTATCACGTGACCCGTTAGGAGGTATAACCGTGTTAAACCGCCCGTTAAAAACAGCCAACCCCTTGATCCGGGCCATTTTTCTGATGGCCTTTGCCCTGGTAGCAAGTGTTGTCAGCTTCAACAGCCACGCCGCCACCCTGGAAAAAGATGGCTATGTGATTTATTACAGTGCCTTCAATGCATCCTTTATTACCGAACAAGTCGCCAAAGCCTATAACCTTAACCGCAGCCGTTTTCGTGGCATGATCAATATTGCGGTTCACAAAAAAATGAAAGACGGCACCACCAAACCGGTAGTGGCGCAGCTTTCAGGCTACGCAAGGCGCTTAAGCGGCAGTGAAAGCCCCCTGGAATTTGAAATGGTGGGTGAAGGCGAATCCATTTATTATTTGGCGCAAACCATTATCGCCAATCGGGAAACCCTGCGCTTTGATATAAAAATCAAACCGACACCGCAACACACACCGATTAAACTCAGCTTCACCCAGGATTTTTATACCGAATCATAATTTACCGATAAAAGAGAGACCCATGACAGAACTGGTCGTTGCCACTGGCAACCAGGGCAAACTGAAAGAAATCAACGAAGTGCTATCGCCACTCGGTTACAGGGTTCGTGGCCAACAGGAATTTAAAGTCGTGGCCGCCGAAGAAACCGGGTTAACCTTCGTGGAAAACGCCATTCTGAAAGCCCGCAGCACCTCAGAGCAAACCGGCAAAGCCGCCCTGGCGGATGATTCCGGCTTAGAAGTGGATGCCTTAATGGGGCAGCCGGGTATATACAGTGCCCGCTACGCCGGGCCGGACGCCACCGATGCGCTAAACAATGCAAAACTGCTGGATGCCCTGAAAGACATTCCAGACAACCAGCGCAGCGCCCGTTTTCAATGCGTAATGGTATACCTTCGCCACCCAGACGACCCCACCCCGGTTATTTGCCAAGGCACCTGGGAAGGCCGTATTGGTTTTGCACCTTCTGGAACCAATGGCTTTGGTTACGACCCGATATTTTTTGTGCCCGGCGAAAACTGTATGGCAGCCGAACTGACACCCGACATTAAAAACCGTTTAAGCCACCGCGGCCAGGCGTTGGCGCAACTGGTGCAAAAATTGAAACTGGAATCATCACTACGCACTGCAACTTTTGTGGCTGATCCGTGTTAATTCAACCACCACTGAGTTTATATATTCACTTCCCCTGGTGCGTTCAAAAATGTCCCTACTGTGATTTTAACAGCCATGAAGCCTGCACCATTGATGAAGAACGCTACATTGATGCCTTACTGGCCGATTTTGAACAAGACAAGCACCTGTGGCAGGGACGTGAATTGCACAGCATTTTTATGGGCGGCGGCACCCCCAGCCTGTTCAGCGCCCATGCCTTAAACCGGCTGCTATCGGCATTAGCAGAAAAACTGGCTTTTAGAAAAGACATGGAAATCACCCTGGAAGCCAACCCCGGTACTTTTGAGCAACAGAAATTCGCCGGTTATTTTGCTGCGGGCATTAACCGCCTGTCGATTGGTATTCAAAGCTTTAATGATCGCCATTTGCAAGCCTTAGGACGCATTCACAACGGTGCCGAGGCCATCAAAGCCATTGAAGCCTTGCACCAGGCAGGGTTTACCAATTTCAATATCGACCTGATGCATGGTCTGCCACAACAAACCAAAGAAGAAGCTTTTCAGGATCTGCAAACGGCGTTTGCTTTAAATCCTGGCCATTTGTCGTGGTATCAGCTGACCATAGAACCCAACACGGTGTTTTATTCTCACCCCCCACGCTTGCCAAAAGATGAAACCCTGTGGGAAATTCAGGAGCAAGGGCAACGCCTGATTGCTAATGCAGGCTTTCAACAATACGAAGTATCCGCCTACAGCAAACCCGGCCAACAAAGCCAACATAACCTGAATTACTGGCAGTTTGGCGACTACCTGGCTTTAGGAGCCGGTGCCCATGGCAAGATAACCAACATCGACACCCAAATCATTACCCGCTATCAAAAAACCCGCACCCCTAAAGATTATCTGGATAACGCAAAGCCGTTTACCGCTGCCAGCGACGTGGTTGCCTCATCCGATCTGGCCTTTGAATTTTTTATGAATGGCTTTCGCTTAAACAGGGGGGTACGTAAACAGGATTTTATCCACTTCACCGGGCTTGACATGGATACCATTAGTGATGCTATCGAAACCGCCAAAAACCGACAACTTATTATTGAAACCGAACAATTTTGGCAGCCGACTGAAAAAGGCCGTTTATACTTAAATGACCTGTTACAACTGTTTTTGTAAAAAAGGCTGCCACTATGGCAACAAAAATATTGCTTCCCCTTTGTTTGCTTGTATTTGTTATTTCCTTTTGGCAACGAAACCATCTTGGCAATGATTTGTTAATAGGCCCACAGCTTCAGCCAATACCCGAAGTGCAACAGGCACCCAGCCAGCGGCCCATTTCAGCACAGCCATTTGAGGTAACCGTCAACGACACTTTATACACAGTAAAACCGCAATACGAATACGAAATTTACGGGCTGGTGGTTTCCTATCAGTTTCATAATGGTGATTATGGATTACACCGTCGCTGGGGCGATCATCTTAACGTGGCGGATATTTGTGTTATATGGCAAGACAACGCTACCAGCGAATATCTTGGCGATATGAATTTTTGGAATGGTGAGTTTACCTGTTTTTTCAAAACCTACTCTGATCAAGCCTGGGCTGCTTTTAATGGTCAGCAGCTTTCTAACAACCACCTGATTGCTGAAGATCCTTACATTCGCCAGCAAATAGAAAAAGTATCGATAGGCGATCAAATTAAAATATCCGGCTGGCTATCGAGTTATGGTAAAGATGGGCAAACAATCCGTGGCACCAGCACTACCCGCGATGATAAAGGCAATGGTGCCTGCGAAACCATTTATGTTAATGATTTCCAGATACTCAGTTCGTATACCAGCAACTGGAAAATACTGATGTACCTGTCCGTTGTCGTTATGGTGTTAATTATTGTTAATCACTTCCGTAAACCTTTTCGGGTTACCTAATATTGCCTGGGCTTTTGGAAAAACAATATTATCCGCTAAAAACTGGTCAACAACCTGAAATAAGCTTCGGTGCCGCCCAATTCATTATCCAAACCATGGGCAATGCCAATGCTGGCAGTGAAAGCAAAGGTATCGTAGCCAATTAACAGCTGCGGGTTAATTTCAAAGCCCAATGATGAATAATAGTCTTTGCCATCGGCATTAAACCAGGCAGCACCGGTATCCATAAACAAGGTTAAAGAGGACTTACCGAAACCTAACGGTGGCAGCATTAAGCCATCAAACCATTCCGACATCGGTATACGCCATTCCAGGGTATTCACATTGACCGTATCGCCTTGCAACTGGGGAGCGTTATCACTATAACCACGCAACATATACTTATCGACACCAAAACCAATGGTCGCCGCCAGGCTACTGTAATTATCGAAATTACCGCCGATTTTTAACGTTTTTTCCGTATCACCACCATCGGATTTTGCATACACAAAACGCATACCCAGCACATGATTGTTTGGCAGGCTAATAAATTCGCGCCAGTCCAACGCACTCACAAACCCATTATTAATACCACCGCCAAACACACTGTATTTTTCCACAGTTAAGGTAACATCGCGGCCATTTTCCGGGCTAATGGAATGTAGAAACGAATCCGTGTTATTCCAATTAAACAAAATACCTAACAGGTTATTTTCACCATCAGTTTTATTGCCATTAATTTCAAAAGTACGCTCCACTCTTTCCTGAGCAATACCCACATTCATCTGCATACGTGTTTCCAGTGAATTAATCGGCTGAGAATAAATGGCCTGATAACGATCTTCCCGATCCCATTCTTCAAACAGGTTATTATCAATATCTTCTTCCTGTTCTATATCTACTTTACGCGATGCAAGCAGGGTTAAGCGATTATAAAAGGTATAGGCAAATTCACCGCCCCACAGTTTTTTATCGTAATAAAATTGTGGGGCAGCCTGCCAATAATGAAAATTCAACGCATCACTGCCATCCATCACTAATTGCACCGAACCGTTATTGGCACCGTCTATAGTCCACCATGCCCACCAGGAACGAGGCTGTAAGGAATCCCACGGTGAATAATTTTTTACACTGGAAAAAGCTGATGGATCGTAATCTGCCGAGTTTGAAAAAGAAGCGACTGCCGGTGCCTGCTCTGGTTGCTGTTGTACATCCACCCTGGCGTTATAGGTGGCAAATGTCTGATTAATTTGCACTTCATTGATCACCAGTCCTTCTGCCGTATATTCCACAGCGCGAAACGCATCCCCCGTTTGATTAGGTGAAAAGTCCAGAATAGCTGTTAAGGTATTGGTAAGCGTGGTTATTTTTCCGGTGGCGCGATCCAGGCGGCGAATGTTCAGGGCGTTTCCCTGATCCGATACAAAATAAATACTTTTTCCATCAGCACTGTAAGTGGGATGGTATTCAATATGCTGATTATGCGTTAACGGCTTCCAGGTGCGCTTATAAAGATCGTATTCTTCCAGATTCCAGCCGGTTTTTTCCCGCTTAATGGCAGCAACCACCGCCCGACCATTCCCCGCCCAGTGAAAGTGACCAATAGCCTCACCCAAACCCAGCTTATCAAGCAAAGCCAGCTCTTTACCGGCAAGATCCAGCAACACCAGGCTGGTTTGGCCGTCCCCCACTTTTACCGCCACAATAAACTTACCATCGGGGCTCCAGAATGCCCTTGGGTAGCGTCCGCATTCAGTTATCCGGCGCCATTCGGTTTGGCCGGGTGCCTGAATATAAAGATCGGTATAAAGGCGGGTATTATCACAAATAGCAGCCCGCGATAACAGCAAGCCTTTTTTTGCATGTACATCAAACATGGAAAAGCCTTTCACCTGAGTAACCGTTTTTAAACTGCCATCGGCTTTTCGTAATTCAATCCGCGCATGATCATGGCCATTATTGTGATAAAAATACATATCGCCATCAGGCATCCACACCGGATTGGCATTCACAACAGGTTTGACTGCAATAGCCTGCGAAGGTTGTACACCGTTTGCTTTAATCTTCGCTATGGTGGGCTGAAACTTTTTATTAGTATAAGTTTGAAACTGCGACCAAAGCGTTTCTGCGCTAACGCCAAAGACTTCCTTTGAACGGGAATCCAAACGCCAGGGAATAAGATTGTTATTCCAGTTTTTTACATAAGCGTTCAGAGTTTGCTGGCCATATTCAGCCTCTACAAATTCAAAAAAATAGTAACCGTAAAGGTACACCTGTCCTAACGGCCAGTCGGTACCATGATAACCCTGATAACTTAACTGCGTGAGTGACCGCATTCCCTTGATGACTTCGGCACGCATCATGCCAGCATACATAGCACCACGACCACGGCCAAAACCCGCTGCTTTATCGGTTTCACCATAAACCGCTAAACCCTCGGTGAGCCATTTTGGACTGAATATCTGAGGAAAAGAAAAAAACACCCTGCCAAAAATACGACGCAACTGATCCGGCAACCCCGAAGCCTGATCCAGATGCAAAATATGAATAAACTCATGGGTAAATACTAATTCCATCCAGGGAGAGTTATCCACTAACTGCCCTTCAATGGGCGCATTCATCGAAATAAAAAACCGATTGTAAGGCAGCGGGCTGGCACCCCCGTTGGATTCATCAAAGGTGTCGTTAATAATGATTTCTGTCACATCACGGGGATGCCATGCCATCCAGCGAGTGGTTTTGTCATAAACATTTTCAGCGATGGCCGCCATACGCTGAGCAAAAGCTAAATGCCGGGCCTGAAAGTTAATCCGAAAGTGTGCAGTTTCCAGGGTTTTCCAGTTTTCAAAAGGCTCTGGGCTGCCAATGTTTACATCCGCCGGCAAATGGGCCCGGGCGCTGCAGGCCATCAATAACAACGCAGAAATAACAATAACACGATACATTAAACTGAACTCTCGCTCGGCCCCATGTTTTCTCAAACAGGGCAGCCTGCCAATCAATGATTTTATGAAGGTAGAAATAACGATAATCCTGCAAGGCCTTATCAATAACGGTTGCTGAATTTACTTTTTAATAAATATCAGATCCCAAACTCCGTGACCCAGGCGAATACCCCGGCGCTCAAATTTAGTTTCGGGGCGATAATCCGGGCGCGGTGCATAGTTTTCACCGCCCATTTTATTTTCATACAGCTCACAGGCAGACATCACTGCCATCATGTGTTCGGCGTAATTTTGCCAGTCAGTGGCCATATGAAAATAGCCACCGGCTTGTAACTTGGTGGCTATGGTTTCAGCAAAAGCAGGCTGCACAATGCGCCGTTTGTGATGGCGCTTTTTATGCCAGGGATCGGGGAAAAATAACTGTACGCCCGCCAGACTGTTATCGGGAATGGCTTGCTTTAGCACTTCAATGGCATCATCGCAATAGACGCGAATATTGTGAACACCAAGGCGCTGAGCATTGTTAATCAGCGCACCCACCCCGGGGCGATGTACTTCAATACCAATAAAGTCTTTCCCGGGTTGGCGCTCTGCCATGCTCAGCAGGGAATCGCCATTACCAAAGCCAATTTCCAGAATCACCGGCGCTTCCCGGCCAAAACAGCCGGCCATATCCAGCCTGCCGTTTGAAAGTTCCAGGCCATAATCCTGCCAATGGTCGTGTAATGCTCGCGACTGGCCTTCCGTTAAGCGCCCCTGACGGCGCACAAAACTGCGAATCCGGCGTTCTTTGTATTCCGGCTTTGGCTGCGGTTGCTGTGGTTCGGACATATTAGAAAAAGGTACCATCAATGGGAGAAGATGCACTGGCGTAAAGTTTTCGCGGCATACGACCTGCCACATAGGCTTCACGACCTGCTTCAATGGCTTTCTTCATGGCAGAAGCCATCAACACCGGGTTGCGGGCTGCGGCAATGGCGGTGTTCATCAACACACCATCACAACCCAGTTCCATGGCAATGGCGGCATCCGATGCAGTGCCAACACCGGCATCCACAATAATCGGCACCTTGGCATCTTCCAGAATCATGCGAATATTATAAGGGTTACGAATCCCCAGGCCGCTGCCTATGGGAGCCGCTAACGGCATCACCGACACGCAACCCATATCTTCCAGCTCTTTGGCAACAATGGGATCATCAGAGGTATAAACCATCACCTGAAAATCTTCCTTAATCAGCACTTCGGCGGCTTTTAAGGTTTCCACCACGTTGGGGTACAGGGTTTTCTGATCACCCAGCACTTCCAGTTTCACCAGGCGATGATCGTCCAGCAGTTCACGGGCCAGACGGCAGGTGCGTATTGCATCGTCGGCGGTATAACAACCGGCGGTATTGGGCAACAGGGTAAATTCATCCGGGGAAATATAATCCAGTAAATTAGGCTCATCCGGATTCTGACCAATATTGGTACGCCGAATTGCCACGGTTACAATTTCTGCACCGCTGGCAGCAATGGCTTCGCGGGTTTCTTCCAGGGATTGATATTTACCGGTACCTACCAACAGGCGCGAGCCGTACTCAACACCTGCTATTTCAATTTTTTTATCAGACATTCTGCTTCCTTTATCAACTCAACCGCCACCAATGGCATGAACTATTTCCAGGCGGTCGTTATCTTGCAGCACTCGGGTTTGATGGGTGCTTTTTGGTACGATTTCCTCATTGCATTCCACAGCCAGTCGTTTTCCGGCCAATTCCATAGTAGCCAGCAACTGGCTGACGGTGCTGCCGGCGGCAATTTGTTGGCTATCGCCGTTAACAGTGATGGTAATAAAGCCTTGCTCAGACATGATGATCTCTTCAATAGCAGCCCCGAAAACAGGCGGTATTTTCCAGTAAATACGTGTTTGATAGCAACCGCTTATTTTACATCAGGCTGCCCTGCTTCTGTGGTTATGATTGTCGATAAAGCGACACGGCCAGTGTAACCCAGCCAATAATAAACGCCATGCCGCCAATAGGTGTAATGGCACCCAGCCCTTTAATGCCCGATAGCGCCAGAACATAAAGGCTACCCGAAAACAGCAAGACACCAGCGATAAGCAACCACCCTGCCCATTGCACGCCACTGACATTGGGATAAAACCCGGCAATCACGCCGATCAACAATATGCCCAGTGCATGAAAAAAGTGGTACTCAACCCCGGTTTGATAAACCTGTAACATATCCAGTGCCAGTTTATCTTTTAACCCGTGGGCACCGAATGCACCCAGCGCCACAGCACTTGCCATCAGTAAGGCACCGGCTATTAATAGTGTTTTCATTGATAATCTCCTGATAATAGATATTGTCTGGCCGGTGTTATACCTGACACTGCGCCTGCTGCCCACAAAAAAAGCCGGTTGAGCAAAACTCAACCGGCTTTTTGATTTTCAACAACATGATAATTTTACACTACATCATCCTGCACTAGGCCTCCAGCATGGATGCCTTAAGCTTTTTCATTGCATTAGCTTCCAGCTGGCGGATTCGCTCAGCCGATACACCATAGGTTGCTGCCAGTTCATGCAGGGTTGCTTTTTTATCGGCAAACCAGCGTTTTTCAAGAATATCCTTACTTCGGTCATCCAGATGGCTAAGCGCCTGGTAAAGCTTACCATTGGTGCTTTCTTCCCAGTCCTGCTGCTCATGGATCTCGGCAGGATCAACCACAGAGGTATCTTCCAGATAATAAGCAGGTGCCTGACCCGCCTGTTCATCGTCTGCCTCTGCGGGGGCATCGTAGGCAGCATCGTAAGCCGCCAAGCGGCCTTCCATTTCGCGCACTTCAGAGGGGTTAACACCCAGTTCTTTAGCAACGGTTTCGATTTCATCGTTGCTCATCCAGCCCAGGCGCTTTTTCTGGCTACGCAGGTTAAAAAACAGTTTACGCTGCGCCTTGGTGGTAGCCACCTTAACGATACGCCAGTTTTTCAATACATATTCGTGGATTTCCGCCTTGATCCAATGTACCGCAAAGGACACCAGACGAACGCCAACATTAGGATCGAAGCGTTTTACTGCCTTCATTAACCCTACGTTGCCTTCCTGAATCAAATCCGCCAACGGCAGTCCGTAGCCAGAATAGCTTTTGGCAACGTGAGCAACAAAACGCAGGTGGGAAAGTACCAACTGGCGAGCAGCATCTACGTCTTCATCATAAAAAAGACGTTCTGCCAGGTCGCGCTCTTGCTCGGCGCTGAGCATGGGTATACTGCTCACTCCTTGCAGGTAAGCTTCCAGGTTAACGCCTGGAACGGCGATCATGGCTGGTTGTAATGCTTTACTCATTCTTTCCTCCACACTTTGGAATAAAAGTTCAGCAGTCTTATTATTTAGAGTGCTAACAGTACCCAAAGTTCCAAATATTATTCCATTTTTGTATTTGTTAATAGACAGCGGTTTGATAAAACTTATTCTACTTGCAACCGGATAATATTGGATTTATTTCAAATAATTGCAAGTTTAATCACAGAAAAAGACTAAAAAACAAACAACTTTACGATAAAAACTTGTAAAACACCATTTAGCGCGGCTCTATGGATTTTAAATGCTGACGAACAGCCCACCAGGCACCCAGCCAGCCCAGCCCGGAGCTGGTTAGTAATAAAGCCAGGGTGGGGCCAATGCCTAAACCGGTCAAGTTAAAGGCGCTGCTGTATAAATCAGCCAGTTTCGCCACCGGAGAATCCACCCAGAACAGTACCGATTGAATAATCAGCAGGGCCACAATGCCACCACCCAGGCCATACCACAAGCCGGTATATAAAAACGGCCGTTGCACAAACGCATCGGTGGCCCCCACCAGCTTCACAATCACAATTTCATCGCGGCGACTTTCAATGGCCAGACGAATAGTATTAATGATCACCAACAGAACCGCCAGCGATAGCCCCAAGGCCAGCGCCAGAACAATGTGCTCTGCCAGATCCAGGATGGCATGCAGACGCCTTACCCATTGCGCATCCAGTTGTGCATCATCTACTTGCGGCAGCTTAGCCAGTTCCTGCTGCAATACTTCCGCCTTTTGCAGATCCCGGGCGACCGGGTAAACCACCACCACCGGCGGTAGCGGATTATCCCCCACTTCTGAAAGCAGGTTTCCAAAACCGGATAGCGCAATGAATTCTTCCAGTGCCTGCTCTTTGGAAATAAACTGTGTTTTTGCAATATCAGCACGCCGTGCCAGTTTATCGGCCAGTGCTCTGCCTGCTGATTCCCGGGTTTGCAGTTTCAGGTACAAGGATATTTGCGCTGTGCCATCCCAGTCGCGGCTTAGCGATTGCGCGTTTTTCAGCATGACATACAAGCCCATCGGCAAAGCCAGTGCAATAGCAATGACCAGTATCGTCATCAAAGTAGACAGCGGTGTACCCAGCAGCCGGCCCAAGCTGCTTTTTGCTACTTCCTTATGATGGTTTTTGTAGCTTGTAAGGCGCTGTGAAAACGCGGTTTTGGCAACGCTGGCACCGCGGCGCGGTGTTTGCCGATGGGCGCTCATGGTTCCAGCTCCATCGAGGTCGCAGTGGGCAAGCCATTATGGATAAGCCGCCCTTCTTTCAAGGTAAGCAAACGGTGAGAATAGCGGTTAATCAGGCCGACATCATGGGTAGCAATCAAAACGGTAACACCCACTTGGCAGAACTGCTGAAATAAATCCATGATTTCAGCAGACAGCTGCGGATCAAGATTACCGGTGGGCTCATCGGCCAACAGAATCGGCGGTTTATTCACCACAGCACGGGCAATGCCCACCCGCTGCTGCTCGCCACCGGATAAGGAAATCGGGAACAGCTGTTCTTTATCGAGCAGGCCAACCTTATCCAGTGCGGCACGCACCCGGCGACCAGCATCCCTGGGGCTAAAACCGGCAATCAGCAGTGGTAACGCTACGTTATCGTAAACCTTGCGATCAAACAGCAGCTGGTGATTTTGAAAAACAACGCCCACCTTGCGGCGAAAATAGGGGATTCCCCGACGGCCAATACCATTCAGGTTCTGGCTATCAATAATGATCTGCCCCTGAGAGGGGCGTTCAATCAAAGTGATCAGTTTAAGAAGGGTACTTTTACCGGCACCGGAATGCCCGGTTAAAAAGGTCAGCTCTCCGGCAGCCAGATCGAACGACACCTGATTCAGCGCATCTTTACCGTTTTCGTAGCGCTTACAAACCTGCTTAAATTCAATCATGTCAATATAGCGTTGCTATTGTCAGTTCTATTATTTATTAATGCCAGCCGTTCGCCTGGTTTTGGGGTTAGTCTTCTTCATCAAACAACGCTGCAACAAACTCTTTCGGATCAAAAGGCCGCAGATCGTCAATGCTTTCACCGACACCAATAAACTTGATCGGCAAATGGGTATTCTCTGCCAAAGAAAATACGATACCACCCTTGGCAGTACCATCCAGTTTGGTAAGAGTAATGCCGGTGACACCCACTGCTTCATCAAACAGTTGCGCCTGATTCAGGGCATTCTGGCCAGTACCGGCATCCAGCACCAGCATTACCTCGTGGGGGGCGGTTGGGTCCAGCTTGGCTAACACCCGCGTTACCTTTTTCAGTTCTTCCATCAGGTTGGACTTGTTGTGCAGGCGGCCAGCGGTATCGGCAATCAATACATCAATTTCACGGCTTTGTGCTGCCTGCAATGCATCGTAAATCACCGATGCTGAATCGGCCCCGGTATGTTGTGCGATTACCGGAATATCGTTACGCCCACCCCAAATCTGTAACTGCTCCACCGCCGCAGCGCGGAAGGTATCGCCGGCAGCCAGCATCACCGATTTTCCATCAAGCTGTAAGCGTTTGGCCAATTTACCAATGGTGGTGGTTTTACCCACACCATTAACGCCCACCACCAGAATCAGATAGGGCTTTTTCGCGGGATTTACCTGAAACGAAATGGTGCTGTCGCCCAAAATGGCGCATAGTTCTTCCTGCAATGCGGTATAAAGTGCATCTGAATCGAACAGCTCTTTACGATCTACCCGTTCGGCCAGATTTTTCATAATGCGATTGGTAGCATCAATACCCACATCCGATATCAACAGCTGAGTTTCAATATCTTCGAACAGCTCGTCATCAATTTCCTTTTTACCAATCAATAGATTGGCCATGCCGCGGGAAAAGCTGGAACGAGTGCGGCTCAAGCCCTTTTTCATGCGGGTAAAGAAAGAGACTTCCGGGACTTCTTCAACGCCTGCCGGAGGGGTGGGGGCCGCTGTCACGGGCTGCTGCTTTTCTTCAGGTGCTACCGGCTTTTCAGCAGGCTGCGAAGGGGCCGCCGGTGGCGCATCGTTGGCAGGCTCAAAAAAGCGCGTAAAAATACGCTGATCCTGTGCCAAAGAATCATCTAACACAGGATTTGCCAAAACCTGACCGTTAAAATAGGCCTCGAACACAGATTTTTCTAGCGCAGCATCCGCCATAAGGGGAACCTCTTAAAACTTTTGCGGGTCTGTATAGCGTTGAACAACGGAGTATCCTACCATTTGTTACCATGAGAAACAGCTATTTTCCCGGCAAGTCGGCGAGTAAACAGCTTGCAGCAAATCAAATGCCACCTGACAGGTAAAATTGAATGAGAAAAACAGAAATCTGCGTCGCTGCCATCCTGACGTTGGTGGCCTCGGCATCCCTCGCAACGCAGCAGCCAACAGCTGAGCAGCATACCTTTGAAACGCATTTGGAAAATGGCATGAAAATCGTGGTGCGCGAAGATCATCGAGCCCCAGTAATGGTCAGCCAGGTGTGGTACAAGGTGGGTTCCAGCTATGAGCCCATTGGCTTAACCGGAGTTTCCCATGTGGTAGAGCACATGATGTTCAAGGGCACCCCCAAAGTACCTACGGGGGAGTTTTCCAAAATCATTGCCCGCTATGGCGGTTCTGAAAACGCTTTTACCTCTTACGATTACACCGGTTACTACCAGATGATGCAGGCCAACAACCTGGCGCTAAGCCTGGAGCTGGAAGCAGATCGCATGGCGAATGCGTTAATCCCGAAAGCCGAATTCAACAAAGAAATCGAGGTGGTTAAAGAAGAACGCCGCCTGCGTACCGACGACAACCCCAACGCCCGTACCTACGAGCGTTTTATGGCGGCCGCTTATCTTTCCAGCGGCTATCACCACCCCATTATTGGCTGGATGCACGACCTGGATAACCTCGCCGTTAACGATGTAAAGCAGTGGTATCAAACCTGGTATACCCCTAACAATGCCATTTTGGTGGTGGTGGGCGATGTGGATCACCAGGAAGTGTTTTCTCTGGCGAAGCAGTTTTTTGGCCCGCTACCCGCCAGGCCGGTTCCCAAAGCACCCCGCAATCGGGAAGCCCCTTCGCTGGGGCAGCGAGTGGTTGATGTTGCTGTACCGGCACAGGTGCCCGCACTTTATATGGGCTTTAACGTGCCCGGCATTAATACTGCTGAACAGGAGTGGGAAGTCTATGCGCTTAGAATGCTGGCCGGTGTGCTGGATGGCGGCTACAGTGCGCGAATTGAAACCGACATTATTCGCAAACAACAGATTGCGGCCAGCGCCAGCGCCGGTTATGGCGGGTTTTCCCTGGGCGATACGCTGTTTTATTTAAGCGCAGTGCCTGCCCAGGGCCATTCGTTAAGCGATGTGGAAGCAGCATTGCAGCAGCAGGTTAAAAAACTTCAGTTAAGCCCGCCTTCAACAGAAGAAATGGAGCGTGTCAAAGCCCAGGTAATTTCCGGCATTGTTTATCAGCAGGATTCCATTTCCAGCCAGGCCAATCAAATTGGCCGCATGGAAGCCATTGGCCGATCCTGGCAGGAAATGGATCAATTCACCGATAAATTGAGCGCCATTACACCGGAACAGGTACAGGCGGTTGCCAAAAAATATTTAATTAACAATAGAAAAACCACCGCGAGGTTAATACCAGACAGTTAACCTGGCGTTTCACCACTTTATTATTTGATTACCCAGACCAAAATATTTTATTGCCCAGACCAAGAGAGTTCCTATGGCAACCAAGCGTTCATCATCACCCCGGTTTAGTCGTCAGGCGCTAAACATGATTATTCTTATCACATCTATTTTAATACTGGTGTCGTTAACCTTGCCCGGCAGTAAAGAAGCCCTCCAGCAACAAGCACTGACATCAAAGCCCATCAGCGAAACCGATAACGCCGAACTGTTTGCTGAGAACGAAGACAGCAACACATTAAAGTCGCTCGATATTATTGCCAGCAAACCGGTTAAACCCCATCAGATTGATATTCAATCATGGGCCACCCAAAAAGGTGCCAAAGTATTGTTTGTTGAATCCCGCGAAGTGCCCATGGTTGATATTCGCCTGGTATTTAATGCCGGCAGTGCCCGTGATGGCACACAGCCTGGCCTGGCCCGCTTTACCAACAGCATGTTAAATGAAGGCACCGATAACTATTCGGTGGATGATATTGCCCGCCATTTTGAAAGTCTGGGAGCTAACTTCAGCAATGGCTCCTATCGAGATATGGCTATGGTTTCGTTGCGAACACTTTCCGATAAAAAGTTCCTCGATAAAGCGCTTGATCTGTTTTATGAAATCATATCGGCACCGAGTTTCCCCAAAGACAGCATTGAACGAATTCGCAAGCAACTGTTAATTTCATTGGAACATCAGAAACAGCGCCCCGACAAAATCGCTTCCGGTGCTTTTTATCAGGCGCTGTATGAACAACATCCCTATGGCATACCACCCGAAGGCACTGACGACAGCCTTAAGTCGATGACGCAAAGTGACCTGGCAAACTTTTATCAGCGCTATTATGTGGCGAGTAATCTGGTGATTGCCATTGTGGGCGATATCACAACCGAACAGGCTAAAGCGATTGCCAATCAGATAGATACCGTTTTATCAGCCGGGGCACCGGCCAGCCGCCTGCCAACACCGGCGGATACTGCAAATAAAACCCTGCACAAGGTATTTTCATCAACCCAAAGTCATGTATTAATGGGCACCAGCAGCATTCAACGCAACGACCCGACTCGTTACGCCTTAACTGTTGGCAACGAAATTCTAGGTGGTGGCGGCTTTGCTTCCCGGTTAAACAAAGTGATCCGCCAAGACAAGGGGCTGGCCTATAGTGTGTACAGTTATTTCTCGGCCATGGCGGCAAACGGCCCCTTTATAATGGGGCTGCAAACCCGCAACGATCAGCGCCAGCAGGCATTGGATTTAATGCGGCAAACGCTCATTCAATTTATGAACGAAGGCCCAACAGAACAGGAGCTGAATGATGCAAAAGAAAACATTATTAATAGTTTTCCGCTAAGTATCGCCAGCAACAGCAGCATGGTGGGTAATTTAGGTGCCATTGGATTTTATGATTTACCGTTGGATTATCTTGATCAATATCTTTCTCATATTGAAAAAGTTACGGTGGCAGATATAAAGAAAGCCTTTGCCAAAGCAGTCGACCCGGATCAGTTAGTCACTATAACGGTAGGGCCGGCTGCGCCAACGGGCACCAACAAAACACCTTCGCAACAATGAAAAACAAACCATCACCCTCAAACAGGGCCAAGCAGCAGCTACGTATTATTGGTGGCCAATGGCGGGGCAGAAAACTAACCTTTACCCCTGAACAAGGGTTAAGACCCACTCTGGATCGCTTTCGGGAAACCTTGTTTAACTGGTTAATGTTCGATATCGAAGGCGCGAACTGTTTGGATCTGTTTGCCGGCAGCGGCGCATTGGGGCTGGAAGCACTTTCCAGAGGTGCCAGGCAGGTCACTTTTATCGAAAAATCAAAGGCTGCCGCCCGCCAGATAGAACAACACCTGACAACACTGCAATGCAAGCAGGGAGCCGTGATTAATACCGACGCCATTGGCTGGCTTGAGCGAGCTAAAGCGCTGAGTAACGATACCTGCAATACCGATGCTTTTGATATTGTTTTTCTCGATCCTCCTTTTCATAGCAGCCTGTTGCAGCAGGCCCTGGAAAAACTTTTGAATAATAGTTATATAAAAAATCACGGTTATATCTACATTGAAGCAGAAAACAGCTTCCAGCTGCCACCGCTACCCCAGGGTTGGCAGCTGAATCGGGAGAAACAGGTTAAAAATAAAGTATTTTTTCTTCTTCAAAAGTGTTCACAAATATAAAGACGTTTTAAATCAAACCATTATAAAACACGGCCAGTCACAGCGTTCTATAGGGAAATTGCCTTAATTCCTGTCTTATGTCTATTCTTATTAGATAAACACCCATTGCTTGGAATTAAGGAAATGTCGATTTCCCGTAAAGTAGAACAATGCCTGGAAGAGCAGGGCATTCATTACCAGGTTGTCAGTGAAGGCCTGATGCCAGTGCATGAATTAAAAAGCGCAAGCACGATTTCCGGTGAGGTCGTCGCCATCAACGTTATGCTGACCGACAACCTGGGCAAGCTACAGGTATTAATGCCGCAGGACACTCTGTTAAATTTATCGGAATTGTGTGAACAACTGGGCAGGTGTTTACAAGCGGTGACGCCAGAGGAACAGGAGCGCCTGACCAACGAATTAGGCGCAAAATCACTGCCCGCTATTCCATCACTTTATAATCTGCCTATTGTGGTTGATGCGGCACTGATTGAAAGCGAAAAAATTTATTTAGACTCCGGCTATGATGGCCATTACATAGCGCTTAGCAATGAAGCTTTTAAAAAGGCACTGGGGCAGGCAGATATAGGCAATTTTTGTATTCCTGTCGCCCAGCTAACAGATTCCATTCAAAAAAATGACCGTGCTGAAATTGAATCTTCTATTCAAAAATTTACCACTTTAAGAATCAAACAGCGCCTTGATCAAACATTGGAAATGCCCCCTTTACCGGATACCGCAGAGCGTATCATTCAACTGCGCTTAGACCCCAATGCAGACACAGGCGAACTGGCGGCTATCGTAGAAAAAGATCCGAGCCTGGCATCACAGGTGGTAAGTTGGGCAAGCTCCCCTTATTATGCTGCCCCCGGCAGTATCCGCTCGATAAAGGATGCCGTGGTGCGCGTACTGGGGTTTGACCTGGTAATCAATCTGGCGTTAGGTTTAGCGCTGGGAAAATCCTTAAAGGTACCAAAAGATGGCGTGTACGGCGTTAACAGGTATTGGCATGAATCCGTTTATACCGCTGCCATGGCCGAGAGCCTGGTAAGAGCCATTACCGCCGACAGTCGCCCATGTTTAGGTTTATCTTATTTAAGCGGTTTGTTACATAACTACGGCTATTTGATACTGGCCCATGTTTTTCCACCGCATTTTCAACTGGTCAATCGCTATATTGAAGCCAACCCCCACGTTAATCACTCCTACCTGGAACGGCATTTAATTGGGGTATCCCGTGAACAGATTGCCGCACAGCTTATGGATTCCTGGGGAATGCCAGAGGAAGTGGTTAAAGCGATTCGCTGGGGCCAAAGCCAGGATTACAATGGTGACCATAGCGAATACGCAAAGATTATTTATGTGGCGGTTAATTTGTTAAAAGCCAAAGGTTTATATCAAGGCAACCCTGAGCCCATTCCACCGCAGCTTTTTGCAGACTTAAACTTAGATCCAGCGGATGCAGAATCAGCCTGTGAAAAAATACTGGATAAGAAAGATGATTTACTCAGCATGGCCAACAACCTGAGTCAATAAGCTATGTTTTTTCCAGTATTTGCTGACGCTGTTGGCGAATGCTGGAAAGCATGACCTGATGACAAACCTCCATAAACCTGCGAAATTCTGGCGCTGTAAAATTATTTACCAGCTGACTTAACTGATCACTGGGTGTTCGCCTGAACAAATACAAATAAAAAACCAGCGCCTGCTGATCTATTTTATCAGCCACACGCCGATGATAACTGGTTAACTCATTTTCCAACATAGGTTCTTTAAGCACTTCTTTGGACTTCATCCAGGAAACCGCTATCAACAATGTTTTTCGCAATTCGACTTTCAGATCCGATTCCATATTGGCTTGATTTAAATGATCGCTTAACTGTTCCACCAGCCTCACCCGCGCTCCCCTGGGCGTTGCGCTTTTCAGTTTCGCTTTATAACTGCGAATATCCGCCTGTATATATTCACTTGCGGTTTTTTCCTGTAAACGATGAAATTTTTTGATTTCAGGTGCCTTAAACAACTGGTGCAAAGACTGTAATTCCTGAAGGGAAAAGTCTTTGGCAAGCGCCGCTACCAGTGATTTTTTTATCGCAGACATGGCAAAGCTTAATTCCAGATCGTCGCGCACCACTGCAAGCTCCTGATCATCAAACGGAACCGGCGTTGCTTCCAGGTGTTGCAGTTCCTGATCAATCCAGTCAGGAAGCTGATACAACAGTTCCATAACACCTGTCTGCTTTAAAAGATTCTGAATGATCAGATGCTCGGTCGTGGTTTCTAATTCAGTAGTGGTTTCCAAATCTGAAGCCATACTGGCTGCACTGAAAGAACTGCCCAGTAAAACAATTAACCAATAAAATTTTAGAATTTTCATTCTTATACTCTTGGTAAAATAATTTTATGCGTTTAATACAACCACTTTATGCTTTTGACGAGAGGCCTCACCGCTGTACAGAAGAGGCCTCACCGTTATAAAACGTTTCTATATTTAATGCATTTTCTGTACGGGCAACAGCCGTTGTCACGGCCGCATCGCCGGTGACATTCACAGCCGTGCGTATCATATCGAGGATTCTATCAACCCCTAAAATCAAGCCGATGGCTTCAGCAGGCAAGCCTACCTGCCCCAACACCATAGCCAGTGTAATCATACCGGCACTGGGCACTGCCGCCGTGCCAATAGATGCCAACGTAGCCGTGGCAATAACGGCCAAAAAATCACCCAGGGTTAAATCAATGCCATAGGCCCCGGCGATAAATACCGTTGCTACCCCTTGCATAATGGCAGTGCCATCCATATTCACCGTGGTGCCCAGTGGAATAGTAAACGACGCAACACTGTTTTTAACACCCAGGCGCTTTTCCACAACCCCTAAGGTGATCGGCATAGTAGCGGCACTGCTGGCGGTACTGAAGGCAAACATAATGGCCGACCACATACGGCGAATAAATATCAGTGGATTAAGCCTGGCAATAAACTGAACAATCGCACCATAGGTAAAAATTACATGCAGCAGCAACGCAAAAATAACCGCGAAAACGTATTGCCCCAGGCCCAGCAAAATATCCGGCCCCTGGTTGGCAAATACTTTTGCCACTAAAAAGAAAACCCCATAGGGTGCCAGCCCCATAATCATTTGAACGAGTTTCATGATCACCACGTTCAAATCAACAAACACCCGGGTAATACGCTCACCGGCTTCACCGGTATGGGTTAAGGCAATCCCCACCATGATGGCAAACACAATCACTTGCAGCATGGCACCATCAGACATCGACTGAATCGGGTTTGACGGGAAAATATTAATTAACACCTGAGTAAATGGCGGCGGTTGCTTGGCTTCAAAGTTAACCGTTTGATCAATATGAATGCCTGCGCCTGGATCTATGATTGTGGCCATGGCAAGTGCCAGTGAAATAGCGATGCCGGTTGTCATCAGATACAGCAAAAAAGTTTTAATGCCAAGCCGCCCTAAGCTTTTTACTTCTTCAGTAGAGGCCACCCCGCAAATCAGGGACACAAACACCAGTGGCACAATCATCATTTTCAGCAGGTTAACAAAAATTTTGCCACCCACATGAAAAACACCATCAATGATGTAGTCTTTTAGAAAAACTGAAAACCCGGCTTCGGGGTAATACTGCATGAAAAAGTAGCAGGCACAGCCCACCACAAAACCTGCAATCAGACCAATACCGATTTTTACCGTTAAATTATTATTATCCGCTTCCTGCACGCTGAGCCCTTAGCTTTTACTCTTAGCCTGTTTTATGTAGTGTAGCTGATCAGAACAAAACTGATTATCCAACCATACGTTATGTGGCTTTATTTTTCTTTTGGGGTTTAAGGTATTTAACCAACCCCATAAACCACATCATTAAACCCAGATTTCCGGTTGCTTTAATATCCTGCGACTGCATACCTTTCATAAAAATCGACGGATCTTTACCGGCTTTGCTGATGGTATCCGCCGCAAAGGCAGCATCTTTGAATGACAGCACCAGAGACGGTTGCAAGTGCTGACCGCCAAAAGCATGTACCCGCTCGTTTTTAATCACATAATGGCGGGCGATTTTGCCATCATGGGTTTGAAATTGAAGAATAATATCCTGGCCGGACAAGTTACGTTGAAAGTCTTCGTTGTTACGCGCCAACCACCACATTCGCAGGCCCAGAACCCACAACATAAACCAAAACTTCATAATCATTCCCTACCTAAAAAACCACTCACTGTTGAATACCGAATGGTTAACAATAAAAAGGCCACCGCCAAGCTGTTTTTTCACTCGGCCACTTTATCTTTTAAAGCCTTACCGGGGCGAAAGTGAACCCCCTTGGATGCGGGTATCAATATAGCCTCTCCCGTTTGCGGGTTGCGCCCCTGACGTTCCTTATAATCACGCACCTCGAATGATCCAAAGCCCACCAATGCCACCCGCTGTTGTCGACTTAACGCAAGGGTCATTTCATCAAGAATAACATTCAGTAAATCTCTGGCATCGGTTTGCTTAATGGCCAGCGCTGTTGCCAGCTGTTTTTCTACGTCGGTCTTAATCATGAATCACCTGCTTTTAAGCATTAATCTTCCAGTTCTTCAAAATCTTCTTTGCCAACACCACAATCCGGGCAAACCCATTCATCATCAATATCTTCAAACTTTGTGCCCGGCGCAATACCATCATCAGGGTAGCCTTCAGCTTCGTCGTACACCCATCCGCAAACAATACATTCCATCTTTTTCATATCTACACCTGCCTCCACCTGTATTTACAACAGTTCCTCTCATCATTGCCTGCCAACCGCTGCATCAGCCACTCGAACAGACCCAACCAAACAATTTACCAAATTTAACCACGACAATCATTAATCAACCCTGTTATACGCCATGATTTGGCTGCGCTCATTTAGCTACACTCATTTAACTATGCTTTGGCACCCGGCAGGTCTTTGGAACCCGACCGATCTTTACGGATCAGCAACACACCGCTCTCAATGTGGTGGGTATAGGGAAACTGATCAAATAATGCAAAGCGGATAATAGTGTGGGTTTTTGTCAGCACTTCAAGGTTTTTCTTGAGTGTCTGGGGGTTGCAGGATATGTAAATAATACGTTCGAAGCGGGACACGATCTCGACGGTAAGATCATCCAGTCCGGCCCGTGGCGGGTCTACCAGTACCGTGGAAAAATCGTACTCCTGCAAGCTAATATCTGCCAGGCGCTGAAACCGCCGAGTGCCACTCATGGCTTCGGCAAACTCTTCGCTGGACATGCGCACCACTTCAACATTGCCGACATCATTTTTTTGCAGATTACAGCGGGCTGATTTCACCGACGTTTTCGATATTTCAGTGGCAATCACCCGGCGAAAACAGAACGACAGCGGAATAGTAAAGTTTGCGTTACCACAGTAAAGCTCCAGCAGGTCACGTTCCTGTTTACCGGCGCAATCCACTGCCCAGGCAAGCATTTTTTCGCACACTTTAGCGTTTGGCTGGGTGAAACTGGCTTCCACCTGTTGATAATGAAACGGGCGCTGATTGACCGTTAAGGTTTCTTCAACAAAATCCCGCCCTATCACCCGTTTTTGCTTGCGGCTGCGCCCGATAATCGACACCCCCAGCTTCTGCGCCACCAGTGTCGCCTGCTGATGCCACTCATCCGACAGGGGTTTGTGGTAAATCAGCGTAATCACCGTGTCACCGGTCAGGGTGTTAAGAAATTCCGCCTGAAACAAGCGTTTTTTGAGTATCTCGGACTGATTAAGCTCGCGGAGCAACAACGGCATTAAAGCGTTGATCTGTTCAGAGGCAACAGGGAAATCCTTAATCACAAACGGCTTGCGATATTCCCCCGGCTGATACATGGCATAATGCACTTGGTTATCCTGGTGCCAGATTTTAAACTCGGCCCGCATCCGGTAATGGGATCGCGGGGATTCAAACACCTCCAAATCAGGGGGTGTAAACTCGGCCAATAGCTGCGTCAGCTCCCGGGTTTTTGCACTAAGCTGGGCGGTGTAATTTTCAGGAAATATCTGATGGACTGTCATAAACAGGCAGGGCATATTCAAAGTGGGCTGGAAGCGCGGAGTATACCCTATTTGCTTGCAAAGTTGGCCTATTTGCTAACACTTCCCTCCCCTGCCTAACCTTGCCCACGCACCAGCAAACGCTATAATCTCAGCAGTTTACAGGATATTTACCGCTGGAGATTCACTGTGCCCCGCTTTGATGAGCTAACCATACGCCACTCCCCTTTGCGGCGTTTGCCTGATTTTATCCAGCTGATGCGCCTGGATCGCCCCATCGGGATTTATCTTTTGTTG
>PDWJ01001932.1_pt1 | contig 25692 bp, 12 predicted proteins | sample 1430881 | NCBI WGS metagenome assembly PDWJ01 (sample SAMN01162460, study PRJNA174530) | Oral metagenome, whole genome shotgun sequencing project. | biome: Marine environment; feature: Marine mammal; material: Swab sample of the gingival sulcus; isolation source: swab sample of gingival sulcus...
GTATCTTCCATTGCGCGATTACGGGATTTAGGGTTGCAGCCATTTATGATAGCTTCAACCTTGCTCGGATCGATGGCTCAGCGGCTTGTGAAAACAATTTGTCCCGATTGCGTTGAAAACTTTTCAATGAAGAATGAGAGCCTTGCAAGGCTGGGGTTTCCCGTCGGTGATGAGGGTGAGACTATGCTGCGACGGGGGAAGGGATGCCGGAATTGTCGTGGAACAGGGTATAAGGGACGTTGTGGTATTTTTGAGATTTTACCTATGACTTCGCAGTTGAAAAAGATGGTCGCCGATGATAAGCATAGTCTTGAAATGCGGGAAACTGCAATTCGGGAAGGGATGACTACCTTACGCGAGGATGCCTGGGATAAGGTGAAAAGGGGTATTACAACATACGAAGAAGCGCTTCGGGTTACAACAGAGCAATAAAACGTTGAAGAGTTTTCCGTCTGGGTTGACGCTATGGGAATTAAAATAGTTGCAAGAAATAAAAAGGCATTTCATGATTATCACATAGATGCCACCTATGAAGCGGGTATGGTTCTGTCTGGTCCTGAGGTGAAATCCTTACGTGCCGGGAAGGTCAATCTTAAGGACGGCTATGCAAGGGTTGATCAGCGCGGAGAGGTGATGCTTTACAATGTGCACATATCAAGCTACAGTTTCGCAACTCATAATCCTAATGAACCGCTGCGAGTACGGAAGCTGTTGCTTAACAGGCGTGAAATTAAGAAACTTATTGGTAAACTCAATGAAAAAGGTCTTGCCTTGATACCATTGAAGATTTACTTTAAGGAAAATGGAAAGGCTAAGGTTGAACTGGGCCTTGCCCGAGGTAAAAAGCTCTACGATAAACGCGCTGCTCTTAAAGAGAAGCAGACCAAACGGGAACTTCAGCGCGATTTTCGAAATAGCAGCAGATAAAAATATAAATAATACTAATGGGGGCGAAACGGATTCGACGGGGATGTGTAAGCTCATCGTTGCATGTCGAGCAACTGTCAGCTCGTAAAAAAGACGGAACCTTAAATATAATCGCAGACGATTATAACTACGCAGTAGCAGCTTAATAACCTGTCATACTGCCGTCCCGCCAGAACTTGCCTGTAGGGCTGGATCGGGGCGTCGACCTAAACAGGCTAGCAAACCGGTGGTGTTCTGGTCGCCGGCACGCGAAACTATACAGAATAGTGTAACACTATCTATGTTCCGACGGAGGGTGTTATGCGAAACTTAAGCCCGGAACTAAACATGTAGATACGGGAGGGGAGCATTTTCGGACGCGGGTTCGACTCCCGCCGCCTCCACCAGTTTTTTATTTTGATGGGTTACAGCTTTTGCGGGATCCCGTTCGTGTCCTATCTCTATTAGTGGCTTACTCCTCAGTTCCTGTAATAAAAAACAAGAAATTACTTGAGGTGTAAAACCTCTTGGGTTGGGGGGCCGTGTTGGTAGATGCATCCAATATCATATTTAGCGGAGTTGTTAATCTAACCCCTTTGAGTGTGAGCTGATAGCGGTTTTGTCAAGGGAAATTTCTTATCAACCCGTGTTCTCTGAGTAGCCACAAATGGCGGTTTATTTTTGCTGAATCTTGTTTTTGATTGTGTTTGCCTGTAAAGCTGGATCCGGCAAGTTACTCTCTCAATAATTTATTCGTTAAACCTGAGATATAATATGCGGGATCACTGGTTGCCTGAAGGGTTTCCCGACCCTTGTCGATAGGGTCAAGATGTCGAAACCGTTTTCCTTTTTTTCTGATTTGACGGCCAACCTCATCAAAACAATTTCGGGCTGGAGTATGATCCTGCATATGGACAAGATTGTCAGCAAAACGATTTTCATGTCTCGAGAAACAGCGGCTCTTTGCGGTATATTAACGACACCCTCTCTCATTACAAGTCGTTGTTTGGGTTCCTATTCATCTTGTCCCTGTTTATGTGGAAAGACTTTGAACTGATCAGGCTCATTAATTGCGGTTTCAACCCTGAGTTTGTTCTTTTCATTGTAGACTTTAACCGAGTTTCGATTACACCAATGACGCAATCTGACCTGAATATGATACGGAAACCAGGTCTGCAAGCGGATATTCATGAAACCAAACTGGGGATCATCAAAATAGAAATATAAATGCTTGAATTGGGCCCGGTAGCTTCGCAAAACCGGATAGCCTGTCTTATCGCAGAAGTGAGCACGATATAACCAACCGGTTTCAAGGCATGACCACACCCCTATGAGTCCACTGGCGATCCCGGCAGTTTCTTGTTGTTTACGGGCCAGTTCCTCTTTTCGAATCTTCCAGGATGTCAAATGGATAATAGGAGAGCCGATATGTTTTTCCGAATAATCATTTGCGTCATCCACAGTCTTTTTGGTTTGAGCCATTACTCAATTTTTATAATCTTTGTTGAGGACTCCTTTCGCCCCATAGGACTTCATCTCTTCAGCAGTCGACATCAAAGGTAGGATGCATCCCTTGAGGACAATGCGATCAAATCCACTGAGGGTATCCTTGACTACGCTGGAAAATCTTTGTAAAAATTCTTTTATGGGCCGCTTCTTTCTGTATTTGCCTGGGGGTGATGAATTCCCACTATACACAAGAAGCGGCTCCTTTTCTTAGATTTTATTGGGTTGCGGGCTTTAAGCCCGCGTTAGAATCCATAATTACAAGAGACGAAAGCTGTGTTGGCTTTCGTGTAACAACAGGGAATACAGAGATAAAGATGACGACAGGTTTGTTAGAGTGGTTTGAGGGTATTTATTTTGCCAGGCATGAGACCTTTTGCCCTCGTTACAGTTGGTTGAAAAAAGGGTTCGATGGAGTTTTGAGTGACCCTGGGATATTTGATAGACCAGACGCCATTGAGTTGCTTGGAGTTGGAAAAAATATGGTGAGGTCTATTCGTTTCTGGTGCATGGCCTTTAATATTACTCGCCCGATCAGTGATAAAAAACCTCTACGAGTAGCAGGTTTGATGAAAGTTACTTCCTTCGGTAAGAAGCTTTTTACTGATAAAACAGGTTGGGATCCTTTTGCTGAGGATATCGGAACTTTGTGGTTGCTCCATTGGCAGCTTTTTACTCCACCCGTTATTGCCACTTTCTGGCCGTTAGCTATGAATGGCAATGTCCGTGAAATTTTTTCAGCAAAGGAACTTACTCAGGCTGTTGGTGGGCGTATTCGCCAAGATGACCGCTTCAATCGATTTTCCAGCTCTTCTGTTGAAAAAGATGCATCTTGTTTTTTGCGTATGTATTCTTTCTCTAATCGTGCCAATTCAGATGAGATTGAATGCCCTTTCACCAGTTTAGATATTCTCTTAGCAGGCGACAAAAAAAATAAGGCTACCTTTAATGTGGAAGAAAAGAGTTCTCTGCCTAATTCTATTTTTATGGCTTCATGTTTCCACTATGCTGCTATAACGCAACCAAAACTCAGGACGCTGTCTCTGCATAAAATCGTCTATGACTTTAATAGTCCGGGAGTTGTATTCAAACTTTCTGAGTCGGATGTAGGGCGTAGAATCGAGGAAAGTATTAGGGAAATACCAGGGGTGTCCTTTGCGGAATCATTCGGCAACAGGCAGTTACAGTTTGAACATGATCCAGAAAGCATTTACCTTAAATTGTTAGATAACTATTACGCTAACCATACCTAAGACTGTAAATAAAAAATGACAAAATAATTCAATCTTGCTCTTTGTTTATAGGAAACGTTTAAATGCTTTTATCTGACATTGTGCAGCCAGGTTCAAATGTAGCTCGTTCAGTTAATATTGAACGGGATTTGGGAAATGAGGCTACACTTAAACAATACATAATGACCGATAAAGGTGCTGATATCATTAGCCGCTTTATTTCCGCGCTTGCTGGTGAAAAGATATCAGCATGGTCATTGACAGGCCCTTACGGCATGGGGAAGTCGGCTTTTGTTAATTTTTTGCTGTCTCTATGTGGGCCAGACAATCAGGCGACTAAAGTTGCTGCAGCTATATTGAAAAAACGCTCCCCAGGATTGTATAAGAAATTCGTTAATCTTACGAAACAACAAAAACAACAGGGCTTTTTACGTATTGCAGCAACAGCATCATTTGAACCTATTAATCGCACCCTGGCTAGGGCATTGCGACAAGCGGTAAAGCATGTCTATTGCAGTCCCAAACAAAGGAAAGAGTTAAGTCATCTCGAAAGTGATATTCGAATTTTTATCGATCAGGATTGTACTGATACAACTATGCTATTAAGGCTCATTAGAAGGGCTGGAAGGTTACACGGTGCGCCGCTAGTCATTGTTCTTGATGAGTTTGGCAAAAATCTAGAATTCATGGCCCAACATGCCGGGGATGGTGATCTCTATATTTTACAACTGTTGGCCGAAAGCAATGGGATTTTTATTTGGGTATGTCTTCACCAGGCTTTTGAAGAACATGCATCATCGCTTACAAATAAACAGGTCCAGGAGTGGGGGAAAATACAAGGAAGATTTGAAGATATTTCCTTTATCGAACCACGGCGGCAAATGGTTCAATTTATCGGCTCCACTCTGTTCACCCGAAATGGCAATTTTTACTACGAAAAGAGAGGACTCTCACCAGAGGGCACTGAAGCTAAGTCACAACTATTTGGTGAATTATTAAAAAGTTGGACCAATTTCTTTTTCGACCAACTCACTTCTTTGGAGCTGCCAGATAAGGAAATAATAGATAAGGATTCGATTGCAGCCTGCTATCCCCTTCATCCATTGGTAGTCTACACTTTGCCCGATCTTTGTTGTCGCTTTGCACAAAATGATCGTACCCTTTTTTCTTTTCTATGTGGTGGTGATTCATACGCATTACCCAATTTTATAAAAATCACACAAATTGACGTTGACAAAGGAGAGCTTACGTCTTTTAGACCTGCGGCTCTATATGATTACTTCCTGGCCGTAACTAATACTCTTTCAATGAATCGACCGGAGTCTAAAAGGTGGTTCGAAGTTAATTCCATTATCGAAGAGACCAGCCATTTCCCAAGGAAAGAAAGAGAGGTGTTAAAGGTTGTTGCCTTGTTAAATCTCTTAGCTCAACCAGCAGGTCTACGAGCTTCCAGAGATATTGTTGTTTTTGCTTGTTCTTGTCCTGGAGAGGAAGAATGTCTTTCTAGGGATGATACTTTGAGTATTTTGGAGAAGCTATCACAGAAAGGGCTTTTAATATACCGGCAATATGCGGACGAATATCGGCTTTGGGAAGGTACCGATATTGATTTTGATGAAGCTTTGGAGGCTTATCGAACAAAACTTACTGGCATAGCTTTAAACGAGATGCTTACGCAAACGGCACCTCTAATGCCAGTTGTCGCTGCCCGCCATTCATATGAAACAGGTAGTGTACGCCATTTTGAACGGCGTTGGATTTCATTAGCTGGTTTGCAAGAAAACATTCAATGTGAGTCTCCAGATGCGGACGGACTTTTGCTACAGTGTTTTGGTGAGGTTGAATCACCAGAAATAGTTCCTGCCAAAACTGACGATGGTAGACCCATTTTGGTTGCATACGCACCAAGCGAAAAGCAAATCCAACAAGCAATTATCGAAGCAGCATCTATAAATATAATGATTGCTGAGTCTTCTGAGCTAGCTCGAGATAGTGTAGCTCGAAAAGAGGCCAGATACCGAGCTCAAATAGCTACTAAAAAACTCACCAAACTTATTGATCAGGAATATTCCCCCGGAAGTAATTCACTGCTTTGGTTTATACAGGGAAGGCCTGTTGAAATTTCTTCTCACCGAGTTCTTTCTCGCCAAATAAGTACTGTGTGTGATGTAGTATATTCCGATTGTCCTACAGTTCGTAATGAACTCATTAATCGTAACAACTTGTCTTCTGCTACGGCCCGAGCTAGGCGGGAGGTTATTGATGCGATGATTTTGGGAGCAGAGGAACAGATGCTTGGTCTGAGCGGCACAGGGCCAGAAGTGGCCATTTATCGTACGATGTTGCTCAGCGGTGGGGTACACAAGCAAATAGGTGGTTCCTGGGGATTCCTGCCCCCTACAGAAGGTTCTACCTATTTCCCGGCTTGGAATGCCTTGGATAAGTTGATTGAGAAGGCAGAAGAGAGCGAGCTGTCTGTTAGTTCTATGGTTCGGGAGTTGCAACAAGCCCCTGTTGGCATGAAATATGGCCCGGTTCCAATTTTCCTTTGTCTTTACTTGTTGGTGGAGGCTGATGAACTCGCTTTGTATAGAGAGGGACGTTTTCTTCCTGCTTTGACCTGTGATGAAATGGAGCTGATGGTTAAGAGACCAGAACTCTTTACGGTCAAGCGGTTTGCTTCTACCGGCATTCGAGGAGAAATTTTTCAAGTTTACCGAGAGCTACTTAATACTAGCCCCGCAGCAGGGCAAAAAATCAGAAATGCAGACATGGTAAGTGTTGTTGGGCCTCTAGTACAGTTCGCCAATACTTTAAGTGATTATGTCAAGCAAACCAAAACAATTAGCAAACATGCACAGGCTGCTCGCCGGGTGTTGTTGGCTGCTAAGGATCCGATAACTCTCTTATTTTCCGATTTACCTGAGGCTTTGGGGTGTGGAGCTTTCTCAGATAGTAAAGAGATAGATCCGGAGCAAGTAGGCAAGTTTCAGCAAGTTCTTCGAGACGCTCTTATCGAACTAAGTAAAGCAGATCAGATATTACAACAAAATATTGCAGATAACATTCTACAGGCATTTAATTGGCAGGAAGATGTTAGTTTGTTACAAAAAGAATTGCAAAGTCGGGCAATTCCATTGCGCACACGATGTGCTGACAAGCAGCTGAAACCCTTTTTAACAGCTCTTTGTAAATTGTCTACTTCTAATGATGAGTGGCTGGTCTCAGTAGGGACTATTATCAATCAACGGCCTGTTGATTCCTGGCGTGATAACGATCTGCAAATATTCACAGCTAAGGTTCATGATTTTTCCAGAAGATTTTCCGCTCTAGAGGCAGTGGTTACAGCCGAACTTTCTTTGCCGGTTAGCCAAGACGGTAGGGATGTCCGCTTCGTAGCCATAATGGATGGTTCGGGCGCAATGCCTGGTAAGGTGGTCACAGTGAATAAAGAAACAGAATCGTCCATGCGTAAAATTATGAATGAATTAGAAGGTACTTACGACACGGAAGAGCTTGAAGCTTTGATGGTACTTTTAGGGGAGCAACTACTTGCATCTAAGGAGAAAGGCTTAAATGACTAACCAAGACGATAGACGGCATGTACTGTCCTTGTCGGGCGGGAAGGATAGCGCAGCCTTGGCTGTATACCTTCAGGACAAGGTACCAAATCTTGAATATGTTTTTATGGATACAGGCTATGAGCTTCCGGAGACGTATGAATTTTTAAAGCGAATGCGTGCGATTTTGGGAATTGAGATAACAGTGGTGAAACCCGAGCGGGATTTTGAATTTTGGATGAAAATATTTAAAGGATGTCTGCCTGCTCCAAATAATCGGTGGTGTACGCGTAAACTAAAAATAAAACCATATGAAAAATTCATTGGTTCACACCAAATTGTCAGTTATATAGGGTTAAGAGCAGATGAAGACAGAATGGGATATGTAAGTTCTAAGGATAATATCTTGCCAGTTTATCCTTTCATTGAAGATGGACTATGTCGTGAAGATATTATCAATATTTTAGAAGAATCTGGCCTAGGTTTACCCAAATATTATGAGTGGAGAAGTAGATCTGGATGTTTCTTTTGTTTTTACCAAAGGAGAGCAGAGTGGGTTGGCTTACATGACAATCATCCTGATTTATTTGAACAGGCTTGTCAATTAGAAGAACAACACTCTGATGGAAGGACTTACACTTGGATTGAAGGGATATCCCTGCGTGAGCTCATAGAGAAACGAGATCAAATTGTGGATGCACCAGTTAGAGGTAATCCATTCAAAGAAAATAATTTGTCGAATATTTTCGAAAATCAATCATTTAACATAGGAGAAAATAGTATTCTTAAGGGAAGTATAAAAAACAATAAAACTGACGGGGGAGAAGAATGTCTGTTTTGCACTCTGTGACGACAGCGGAAGATTTTGAAAAGTTAGTTAATAATATCTCTCCACACAAGCATAAAGGGAGTACTCGTCCACATAAGTATTTATTGTTACTATCAATTATAAATTTGCTTGAAAAGCGATCTAACACAGATAACAGATTCCCCTTCAACAGAGAGCTTTTGCAAGAATTTAAGTTGGCCTGTGAAAAATTCTTGTTTGACAGTAAGATAATTATCCCGGAATATCCCTATTTTCATCTTCGCACATCGTTTTGGTGGTATCATCATTTAAAAAAAGAGAAAGAGCAGCAATACAGAAAATATCTTAATGAAAAGATAAGGTTTACTCCAAACAGAATAAATGAAACGGTTGAATATGCTTATCTTGAGAGCACATTATTTTCATTTTTATCAGATACTGAGAATAGAAAAAGAGCCATTGCTTACCTCGAAAAGATAATTAGCGCTAGCACTTCCAACCCAACTCCTTCCTTCCAAATTCCCAGCAAATTTCCCCACGAAGCCCAGGCTCTTACAGCTATTATCCAACCATTTGTAAAAAGCAGCAATATCAAGTTTATCCCAAATCACGATCTTTATGATCCTGCCACAAATTCCTACCTTGAGTGTGATTTGATTGCCATATCTATGAATTTGATCACTATCGTTGAGCTTAAGCACTGGAGCGGAGAGGTTGATATAGCTCCCAATAACTGGCAAGTCAATGGTCGTTACCGAAAGGATCCACACAAATCAAACAAATACAAGTGTCAGGTGCTAAGAGGCGTCATTGAAAAGGAATTCCCCTATCTTAAGTGCCCCTGGGTAGAGTCAGTGGTTGTGCTGACTAATCTCGATGCCACTGTGCATCATGATGATAATTACAAAACAACACGCCACAATCCGACCTTTGCTGATACTGAAACCCTAGTTAAATTTTTTAAATACAGATTGAGTGGTAATGTCGAAGAAAGAACCTTATCTGCTGCTGATCGAGACAAAATTGCAGCAAAGCTAAAAAAATGGCAAACTGGGCCTCGAAACAAGACTCTGGAAGTTCCAGGTTACGATATCCTAGAAAATATAACCCAAACTGACAACTGTATTGAATTACTTGCCCGAGTAGCAGGTTTGGAGTTGCAGACTATAAAAAGGTTACGGATTTTTCCTTCTGACTCTGAGCTTTCTGAGTCTCAACAAAAAATTCAAAGGGAAAAATCTTTTCATACCCTGAAAACGCTAGACCAGATTGGCTCTCATCCCAATATCTTGAAAGTGGAGCCTGTTCCAAATGATGATGGTCTGCTTATAGAGGTATCTGACTGGACAGAGGATGGTTCTTTGGCTGATGTCATGGCAAATAAGAAAAAGTTTAGTGAAAAGGAGGCAACGGAACTCGTTTCAGATATTGTATTAGCCTTAGTTAGGCTTCATCAAGATGTTATAGTTCATCGGGATTTGCGACCGGAAAATATTTTGATGGATGGCAACACTCCTAAACTTATGAACTTTGATTATACCTATCTGCCTGATGATCATGCCCCTGAGTACACCGTTTTTCATCCGGAAGCGTTACAGGCATCCCCCTTTATTGCCCCGGAACTCTATATCAATGAACAGTTTGACGAAACAGCTGATCTCTTCAGTGTAGGTGTCATTCTTTATCGTATGTTGTGTGGTGAAGACCCTTTTGAAAAGTCGCTCGATCTTATCGATACAGGCGGTTTATCTGATTCTGCACTGGCTAAGTTGAAAGCGGAGGAGCTTTCGTCCTCATTATTTGAACTCATTACTTCCCTGATTCGCTTTGACCGGATGGAGCGAATCCAGCAGGCTGAACAAGTTTTGACAATTCTGCTTAAGCAGAACGAAGAGCAGGAAACAGAGCGCAAAGTTACCCCCCAAAACGACGAGGTCTTACAGGCCGGGGATGCTTGTAATGTATATGAAATAATCAAATTCATAGGTCAAGGTCGAGAAGCACAGGTTTATAGCGCACGAGAGGTAGGCGACAGGCAAGTTGCTCTTAAGCTATTTATGCACAAGGTACCGCGTCAAAGGATTATTGATGAAAGGCAAAACCTGGAGCAGCTTAAAAACCCCTACATTCTCCATATTCATACTTTATCGCAGTGGTCTGACGGGAGGTTCTTCCTCGTAACCAATTTGGTAGAAGGGACGTCACTGCGTGAGATGATTACAGAGGGGCAACGTCCATCTGTGGACGAATTTCGCCATGTTGCAGGGTGTCTTCTGCAGGCCCTTGAGGCAATGCATAGAGCTCCTGATCGGGAAAAACCACTTTTACATAACGACATAAAGCCAGACAATATTTTACTTACGAAAGAGCTTGATCCCGTTTTGATTGATTTCGGTACAGCTTGCTATCCTCGGATCAGTTCATATATGGGGACAGATCTTTATACCGCCCCCGATCTACTAAGAAAGGTAGATTTCGAGTTTTGTGAAAGCGGTGATCTGTTTGCTTTGGCGGTAACACTGTTTGAGTGGTTGTGTGGTATGCGCCCTTATGATGGTGTGGCCTCCTCAGAGGCGACTCCAAAACCTGCGTGCGATTTCATAGAGGATTTGCCTGAGAAATTAAATGACTGGTTTGATCAAGCTGTACAGCCCAAACGAACAAGTCGGTTTGCCGATATTGTCACTATGCAGAAAGCCTTTAGTAATATCTGGGATGTCGAAGAACAGGTCGAAGAGAAAACGATCAAAACCATAGAAAAATCCATCTCATCCTCTAAAGGAGACAAAGCGACAAGCCCTTATTGCAGAAATCCATTTGTTCACTATTTAAATACCCTCCATAACGCTACCTCTGAGGATGAAAATTCCTTGGCTGAATCTCAAGCTCGAAATCCTTATTTCGGTTCTATTCATGTTTCTTTGCCCCAGACAGATTTTATCCTCAAGAAGCTGACCAGCTCAGATGGTGCGCATGTGATCCTCACCGGTCACGCTGGCGATGGAAAATCCACCATAGGGCTTGAACTGTACAAAAAGGCTAAGAATCTTGATTTTGATGCTCCACTTGACCAGGCTTTAGATGCTAAAGAAAAAATAGTTACCGATCAGGGGGTTATTCATATCGTTAAGGATATGAGTGAGCTGGGGGTAAAGGAGAGAAGTGAAGTCCTTGCCGAGGCAATTGACCCGGAAAAGAGTGGTGAACATTGGCTAATTATATCCAATACCGGCACGATGTTATCTACTTTTAAAGAGATTGCCAGGGGTAAAGATGTTCATTGGCCCAAAATGGAAAGCGACATACTCAAGGGGCTTGGTAGTCATGATCCTCACTCTCTCACCCTTTTTGACACGAATTTCATCCTGATTAACTTGGCGCAGACAGACAATATTGACACCGCAATGCAGGCTTTTGACAGTATTTTGAAGCATAAAGAGTGGGGAAAATGTCAGGCCTGCGACCTCTTGACTAGTTGTTCTGTGCAGCAAAACGTAGCTCTTCTCAAGGGAAACCAGTTAGCTCGAAAAAGAATCAGTATGGTCTATCGCCGCCTTCAAGGATATGGGAGCCGGTTAACAATGCGGCAGATTACCGGCCATCTAGCATATAGCCTGACAGGTGGGCTCGATTGTAGGAATATCCGTGGACAAGCGGTTTCTGCAGCTCCTCCTCATCCGTCGGACAATCTTTTTAGTAATCGTTTTTTTGGACACAAAGGGCCGCATTTTGATGCGCAGGCTAATAGATTGAAAGCAATTCAACATATACAAGCTCTTGAAATGGGGTCAAAACCTTTTCTTAGTTTTGATCGTGATTTGTGGAATGAGACTGGTGATCTACATTTGTCGTTGTCAGATGATGGTTTGAAAAGCATGGTGCGGCAATTACGACAAGATCTACGGAGAGATAATAACTCTAGACGGATACGGCAATCCATCAGGCGGCTTTATTATGTCTTTGCCAAGTTTGATCAACAGGAAAGAGCCTTGCCTCGTTTTCTTGATTCACAGATGCTACTGACTGTGCAAAAATGGCATGATTCTGAGTCAGGTGGGCCTAGTCCAAAAGAAAAGGCCGATCTATTGAGGCAAATACTCCACGTGTTGCAAGAGGAGTTTACAGGCTTACAACTTGGAGCAAACATTCGTTCGAGCCATCTTTATATCACATTGCGGCGGCGACAAGAGGGATACCGGCAAAGTGTCCAGCTGTTGGTCGCTCAGATTCCATTGGCAAGTTTCACGTTAGAATGGCGGCAGATAAATACAGAATTTCCTCCATTCACCCATAGTTTGGTTCTAAAAGAAAAGGTTTCTAAAGCTGAGCTGGTGCTTGATATTCCATTTCTCGACTTTGTTTTGATGCGGGATATGGGTGAGGTTGGGCAACGGCTCAATCCTGGCTATATAGATCGGCTTGAAAAACTGAAGTCTGATTTATTGCGTTTTTCTCACTATCATAATAACGAAAGTCAACAACTTACTCTTCTTGAGCTTGATAGGACAGGAAATCTTAATACCAGATCACTTCTGATTGAAAATCAACAATTGCAGGTGGTGTGATGACAATAGCGCGTTTTCCAGATCTTTCCCATCATCAAATAGATGATAATAATCCTGCAATTCAGCTTTGCGGGAGAAGGTTTTACAAAGATCAGACAGAGATTGAATATCTTGTCGAGTTTTTATTGGTTTTTCTGTCTCCTAAATATGTTGTGGGTGAAAATGAGATTGGAGTAGGTTTTCCTGATTCACAAACCATTGATGCATGGCCGATAAACACTCCGCTCAGGTATGTACCTCAAGAACGCTTAGGTTTAAAACTCTTTGCCTTTTTAGGTTCCTCCAAGCTTGAAACCAGGCATCCGTGCCATAAGGATCGGTTCGAGGAGCTGGTTACGACCCTCAAACAGAGGATTGAGACGGATTACAACACCAGTAAAGACCAAATCCTTGAGCTTTTGGAGCAACTTCTTGGTGGTTTTGTTGGCGTTGCTGCCAATCGTACTTGGTGTACGCAGGTTTTTTTACCGGTTGGAGAGGGACTCATTGCTGGCGAGACAATTTGGAAGCGAGTTTTGGGTAATAAATATCCAGAAATATCTTGGGATGAAGCTCTAGAAGGTATTGAAACGCGGAAAAAGAATGAGAAGCTATTCACTTTTTCTAATCACGACTTCATGGCCCGTGGAGGTGAAATTCTTTATTTACAGCTTTGCAACCTTAAGCGTTTTCTTAACTCTCCTGAATTAGCTACACTGGAAAAACAGTATGATTTTAAGCCAGGAAGTGGCGATAGAGCCTTGAAAACTATAAAACAGGAATTGGTAAATCTTTTTCGAAAAACATCCCCCATAACTCAGATTGTACAGTGGCTTGAAGCTGCTGACCCTGAAACTCCAAGGTTAATTAGGGATGGTCGACAAGATGCCAAATGTGGCTGGTGTCCAGAAGAAAGTTGGCAGGAAGCGTATTTGTTTGGGCAGGAGTTTGCCAACATCTGCCGGGCAACTATCGACCCCATGGAAAAGATTGAAATGCTTACTTTCTGTTGTGTTTTCCAAGTTCTGAGAAGTCTTTGTGCTCAGGCCGTTCGGTATAGCATGGTTATGGAAGATGAGCAGCGCATGCTTGGTGGATGTAACGGATTTGCCTGGCTACTTACCCCAGCCCAGCTTGATGATGTAGCGTTCAAAGAAACCGCAAAACAAAATTTAGTTAGAGTGCGCGAGGTTATTTATGGTGCTGTAAAGAATCCATCTATTCTTTCTCCAGAAACAAATATTGATAAAATTAAAGAAACAGAAGTTGATAAACATAGTCAAGATCTTTTGGTCCATTTGGGAAAGCGCATAGGCTTTATTGCCCCTCGTACTGGGGCTGGAGCTCGGTTTGTTATGTCTGAAAAAATATTGCGGTTCTTAGTACTTGCTTTGGTTACACCTGGGGAGACAATGACTTTGGCCAGCTTCACTGATCGTATGTTTTTCCATTATGGTATGGCTGTTTCGGGTTCACATTTAAGAAAGGCTGCGAACTGGACTTACCCCAGGCAGGAAGTTCAGATTGCAGAACTACAAACAAATTGGTTGGAAGATGCTTTACTCGCTGCTGGTTTTTTAATCCCTCTTTCAGATGCAGTATCTCAGGTTCATAACCCCTTTGGGGACAAGGAATAATAACTTTTAAAGGATATAGGCGATGAAGCTTTTTGCCAGAACGTTAACAGATTTTCTCATCAAAGAGATCCGCCCTATGATAATGGGGCAAAGCGGAGGAAAAGAGCTACGGTTGTTCCTTGCTTCGCAACCTCCCCAAGTGATTCATCGGGTAGCAAGTGCAGTTTCTGAATTCTTACGTGATCACCCAGCACAGATTCAATTTGAATTCAAGGTTGGCACAGCATTGTGGCAAAGTTGGCAAGAAAATTCCGTTAATCATAATACTGATGCATATCTTCAGAAAGTTGATTCGAATGGCTGGGTCGACAAAGAAGATAAACTAACCCACTACCGAAACATGAAATGGGAGGCTGGTTCTGGATATGACTACTTGGTAATTATTCTAGTTGGAGTTGACCTCGCTCGGGATCAAGCAAGTTTGCATGATTTTTTTAAGGTTGATTCAAAAGTTATCTGGGAGAGTGAGCTGAAAAAAACTTTTGAACCATGGGTTAGGCTACTGTACCAGGAACAGCAGGAGCCGGTCTTCGCCCAGGATGAGCAGATAGAAGAAGCAGGCGAGCTTCTCAAGGTGTTGCATAAAAATGGGGCTGGAGACTTATTAAGGGTTTCTGAATTTTTGGAACAACTTGATGTGAGCGGTTTACCTGATGGTAATGAGGCTTTGATGTCCATGTATGGAGGGTTGGGTTTTTGGGATCTTCCTTTACTCCAAGAAATGTCGTTTCGCTCCCGTAAGCGTTGGACAGACTATGTAAAAGATGCGGGGGCATTTTTTTCATATCAGAATTTTTTAAAAAGCTCGGAGCGTAAAAGGGTTTTAGGCAAAATTGAGCTGTTTCAAGAAAAGTTCGATGCTGGAGAAGAGGATTACCCTCTGGGGGCTGGTGAATTTACAGATGTTCATGATCTTCTGGGTTGTTTACGAGAGTATGTGGGGCACAACCAGACAAATGCCCGGAGTCGGTTGCTTAAAACCGATTTTGCACCAGTGCGAGATTTGATACTGAAAGCACGAAAGAAGGGGCCTAAAAAAACACCTCGCCCGCCTGCCATGACAAAGATTGATACTCACCCTTTAGGAGCAGTATTAAATGCTCTTTGGATGGTGTTGACTGATTTTAAAAAGGGTTGTACTCAAACCAATGTTGGGCCTGCTAAGGTTTTAAAAAGGATTCATATTGAAGGGAAGAAGTTTCTCCATGATTTAGATGACCAAGATGATGGTTGGGATCTTATAAATGGTTGCCTCGGAGGACTGGATGCGTTTCTGAAAAAAAATCTTACAATCGAAGTAGAAGGTGACTCTGAAGATGAAAAACAGAATATACCAATTGAGAGCAAACTATTACCAGATTACCTCAATCATTTGCAGTTAGGGCGTGCAGGGGCAGGAAGCCCTGGTTTCCAGTTTGAAGTTGTTTTTCAGGCAGAAGATGACGAGTTGAGTGTTAGGCGAAAGTTTCAATGGCAATTGCCAGCGACACAGCCTTACAGAACTTTGTGGAATTTAAGCAAGGAAGTGCGACGGCAAATGCCAGAACAAGGCGTTTGCTTGCCAGTTTTTACTGTACCGTTTTATGATGAAATATTTTTAGCTTCTGACGAGGAAGAAGCTAATCGAATTCTGCAGCTTGGCTTTAAAAAACTGCGGGTAGAGAATCTTTTTAATCCTCAGCAAATTGACCTTGAAGATGAAGCTTTATTAAAATTGGATTTAGGTGAGTTGTCTCACTGTTTTGGAGTTTTCTTAAAGTCATTAGAGCAAGATGGATATTTTGCTGCACTGGAAAAACCATGGGAAGAATATAGCCGTTCCTATTCCAGAATTTTAACTCTCTTGGCTAGGGACGGCCAGGTCGGCCCTAAAAATCAATTTGCCCCTTTGGTGTACAAGGCTTTTTCCATAATTGATGCCGCCCATTCAAAGACTCCCTTTGCACAGTTTTTACCTTCTGCCGTATTGACTGGGTTACACCCTACTTTGCTAGAAATGCTTAGAAATCGTGAGACTTTTCTCGTCCATGGATTTTTAGAGAAATCGCAAAGAATTTTAAATGATACAAGTGGATTAAAGATTACCTTACAGCAATGGGAGAGTGTCTGCGACCTGGCCGACATTAAATATCCATTATTTGGTCTAGTAGCAGATGACAGTAAACGGCTTGATAGTACTGTTAAGTCACTTGGCCTGATCCATTGTATTGGTTCACCTGTCCAGGATTCCGCACCACTGTCGGCCAAAATTCTACTGCGATCTGATGAAAATAATGATGAGATGTCTGATTCGTCATTGTTTAGAGAAAGCAGGGAGTCTCGCGTTGTTAAACGTCTGTTGGAGGAATATGTTGATGTTTATCCGCATGCCCGAGACGGTATTTCACTTGCTGTAATTAATCCAGAAAACATTCAAACAGTTATTTCTGGAATTGATGCGTTTTTAAAAGATCAGCTTGGTGGAGATGATAACTTGTCATCTCCTCCTTATCATTTTTCCTTGGTTCTGTTGACCCTGGATAGTGGGCAGCAAGAGGCTGCAAGACATTTGCAAGAATGGAGGAAGCGTTGGGAGGTTGTCAATGAATCTTCTTCCAAATTTGGCTATTACCATAATTGTCGGTTGTCTATAGCTCATAGAGTTGCGAGTAACGTCAATCAAGGGATTAAGGATTATTTAAAGCTAGCTAGTCGTGATGATTTTGATGCAGATATAACAATGCTTATCAATTTCATAACTGTTGGGAATATGGGTAATGATGTTGAGCAAACCGACAGTTTCCAGGTTGATTTAGATCATCCGTTGAAATTTCCTATTGTGGAGATGCCGCGTTGCAGTGATGAGCATCCTTCACAGCTGTATGTACGCGCCAAAGTTGTTAGTAATAGAAGGTTTCGTCTAGCTACTTTGCATTCAGAACTTGGGGTGTATTTTAAACACCCTGAATACCCTATGGGTAGAGAGTATATCGTTATCAGTAAGGGGGACTATGAGCGCTGGAGTGAGTTGATCGACAAGTTGCATGAACAATCAGCTTGGGTATTTTGCCTGGACTCGGCTATGGATGAGCGGCTGGCTGCCGGTCTTGATGGTGTGGGTCGAAAACGTGAAATAATTGGTTTTTCTTCTGGTCTAGGGTTTAGGGGGGAGCTGAACTACACCATTTCTACAGAACGCTCAACATTAACAGAGATTGAAAAAGAAATTGCTGGGTGGGTGAGTAGACTTTGCGGGATAAAAGAGCAGAAAGTTTTAGAGCAGAGTGCTCATCGTCTTGTTGCTGAGGCGAGAAAGCTTTCCGGGTTATCTCTGGTCAGGGCAACAGGGCCGGGCGAAAGGCATATTCGAGAATTGATTGCGTCAACACTTGTCCGTATCTCTTTGCCTGATGTATCTGGTGAAGGGTTGTGCCTTTGTGATGAGCTTGTTTCTTTAGATGCCTTTATTCACTGGTTTGAAAGCGCGGGCAGTTCTAATCGTCCTGATCTCTTGCGAGTCGTCGCCTTTCTTCAAGATAACGGAACTGTGGTAGTGCATACCCATATGATCGAATGCAAGTTAGCACTGAAAAATTCTGCTCATCTGGAAAAGGCTCGGTTACAACTCTATAGCGGCTTGCAGCATTTAATGGCTGTTTTTCAGCCAAGCTGTGACGGAAGTGGTAGTGGCGTCTTTGACCAACGCTATTGGTGGGCGCAGCTTCAACGTCTGATTGCCAGTAAAAGCCGTGTACCTTCTGCTCAACAGCAAAATGTTACTCACGCTTTGGAATTGCTAGGGGAAGGGAGGTTTAAAATTTGTTGGCGAGCTATGGCCGTTGCATTTTGGACTGATAGTCTCACAGCCCATTATGAGTATGTGAGAAGCTGGGATTTCCCATTTGAAGATCGTCAATTGACCATTGATGTGATTAGTGCAGGTGTAGGAATTATCGTTCCCCTCTGTAACGCTTCTGATGAGCGGATTCCCTGCTCTAGTGATCTTTTATGTTTTCCTGATGAAAAGTCTTGTGACGAGCAATGTCCAACAGAGGATGGTGGCAGAGTAGGTATGGTTTCATCTACCCAGAAGGATGACTTGTCTGAAAACCGTTCTACTGAGAGCACAGGTTCATCAAAAGAAGAGATGAATAGTGATCCAGAACTATTATCTGGCGATAAATCAATGGAGGAAGATTCACCAGAACATGTGGAGCCAACATCTCCAGACGTGAATATTGATTCCGACACTATTCAAGAACGTCAGGATGCTGAAGCAAAAAAGAAAGAAACGGTAGGGATCCCTGATCGAATTACTCTAGGTATAACTCTTGGAGGAGTAAAAAAAGAGATTTGTTGGGAATTTGGACATCCAAAACTTACCAATAGGCATTTTTTGATTTTTGGAAAATCTGGAGTAGGAAAGACCTATGCGATTCAGGCCATTCTCATGGAGCTTGCTCGGGCTAAGCAGAATTCGGTGATCGTTGATTATACTAGTGGCTTCTTAAAGAATCATCTTGAGGAAGAATTCAAAGATATTGTTAATCCCACAGGGCATATAGTGAAACAATCTCCTTTGCCGATAAATCCATTCAAGCGGCAAAGAATAATGATAGAAGACTTTGAAGATATAGAGGATGCATTTTCGGTAGCTGGTAGAATAACGAGTGTTTTCACATCAGTTTATTCCTCTTTTGGGGAGCAACAGAAAGCTTTGCTCCACAGGGTCCTGGAGTACGGGATTGAATCTTATGGAGACGGGTATGATTTTGGTCGCCTGCTTGAGGAGCTTGAGGAAGAAGGCAGCTCAACCGCAGTAACAGTAGCTAACAAATTGACTCCGTTGGGAAGAGCTAAGATTTTTTCAGGGGACGAAGGAGACAGTTGGCAACAGATATATTCAGATGAAAGCTCAAAAGTAAACGTTCTTCAACTCGCAGGATTGTCCCGAGAATTGGCCAATATGGCGACGGAGTTTATCCTATGGGATCTATACGATTTTGCGAGAAGTCAGGGTGCTGAGGAAAGGCCTTTACCTATTGTACTTGATGAAATACAAAATCTAGATCATCGCTTGGATTCGCCACTGGCTAAAATACTTACAGAAGGCCGTAAGTTTGGTTTGTCAGCAATATTGGCAACACAGACCTTGAGCAATTTACCCCAGGAAGCCCGGGATCGTCTCTTCATGGCTACGCATAAACTATTTTTTAAACCTGCTGAGACTGAAATGAAGGAATATTCCACCATATTAGCCAACGCAACAGGTGATAAATTAGATGTCTGGAAAGAAAGACTGATGAAGCTAGGCAAAGGAGAATGCTATTCATTTGGCCCAACTTTGAATACTAAAACACAATCGATTGAAGAAAAACCGTTCCCTATCCAAATCACCTCACTCCCTGATAGGCTAAGGGAGATCAATAATGATTGATCATACAGAAAATGACCGGTTGTCTGTTTCCTTTCATCAAACCTTCATCCCTGAGCGCTTATATATAACGGCCTTACTTCGTTATGTAGCAGGAGGTGGAGGGGGGACAGACCAACAAATATCTGACCAGACAGGAATTCCTGTTGGTAAGTCGTCAGGAAAAGTTCCGGCAATTATTCGATACTGTAATGGTATGGGGCTTATCACAGTTTCTGGCACGAATAAGGTTGAAGATCGAGAATTTGATCTCACTCCGTTTGGTAGATGTGTGTTGCTAGAAGATCCTAACTTCAGTGAATCCCTCACACAATGGCTTGTTCATTTCCATCTTTGTCGCAGCAGTGGTGGGGCCGAAATTTGGTTTCAGTGTTTTGCAAAAGGGCACTCCGTTTTAGGGATGGATTTTTCAGAAGATGAATTGAACACACATCTAGCAAATATTTTCGGTAAAAAAAGACGTTCTTTGATTGGGCCTCTAGTTCGTACTTATGAAGAAACTGCTTCTTTTAAAGTGGCTGGTGTTTTGCATAGACAAAGCAGAAGAATAATACGAATTCCAGCTCCCTTACTATCAGGATTTCGGAATGCTTACAGTGGATTTCTTCTTTCGTTGTGGGATCAACATTTTCCAGGAGAGTTCCAAATAACTACGAATGATTTTGAACAGAGAGCCTATTTACAGCAGATAGCTGGCTGGGATTTTCGGCAATATGAAATAGCACTAGAAATGATGGAGGCTGTAGGTGCTGTTCGAATTGATAAGCAAATGAGACCATGGGTTTTGAGCAGATCTTCTGAAGCGAATAAATTTTGGCCAGTTCTATTTGATGAGCTAGCTTAGACCGGAAAGAGGGAGAGGAAGTGAAAACTATTGCAGATCTTGTAGAGTTCCGGCGTGATTTGTTTTTTGATGGCGCTGTTCAAATTAACTGGTTTGAAAACGATACCTCCAAAAGAGATAAGGCGGCTACCAATTTTGTTTTTCATGGTCCCAAATATCATGGGGTGTCTGCTGCCGATATTGAGGAGAACCGTGGTTATCGGCTAACAGATACTGTATCGTTTGTCAAAAATATCACTGAAGAACTCGGATCCCAGAAAGGCAAAGAAAATCCTATTACTCTTGCAATTGCAGGTTATGGAACGGGCAAATCTCATCTCGGTTTGACCTTGTCGACCCTCTTTTCCGAACCAACAGGGCCTGTTGCCGATGGAATCCTTTCCAACATTAAAAACGCTGACGCTGTCATAGGAAGTGACCTTGAAATGCGGTTAGGAGCCTACGAGGCACCTATCCTTGTCATTCCAATCAATGGAATGGGGAATTTTGATTTGGCTGCAGAGTTGAGCAGACAGGTGATAATTCGGTTAAATGCTTATGGACTCGATACAACCCCAATCGATGAGCTCTGGCCTCGCTTTCAGCAGGCTTATCTTTTTGTTGAAAGAAACTATGAGTTGCGGCAAGCTGATTTCGATAGATTTTTTGGATCGGATTGCAAAAAAGAAGCGATTCTTCACAAGTTGACCACCCATGAAGACCTCGCTTTTCAATGGGTTAATGAAGTGTTTGAACAAGCTAACGGCTATCCTATCCGTGCAGTAGGGCAGGAGTCACCCCAACAACTCCTTCAGACGCTTTGCGATTCTTATTGTGGTCCTGGTCAGCCTTTTCAAAGCATACTAATTCTTTTTGATGAATTTGGCAGATATCTCGAATTTGCAGCAGAGCATCCTCATATTGCTGGGGATGCGGCCTTGCAGCAAATATTTGAAGGAGTTCAAGATAATGCCGACAAGTGTACCCTACTATGTCTTAATCAGTATGAATTGAAGGTATATCTGTCGCGCATAACAAGGGATCGCCAATCGACGATACAGCGATATATAACGCGCTATGATTCTGCCAAGAAATACTATCTCTCTAGTAATATTGAAACTCTTTTTGCCCATCTTATAAAAAAACGAGATTCTAAATTTATTTCTGCCTATCTTGCTGATTCTCGTGTTCAAAATTTGGTTGATATCCAGAGGTGGTTTCCGTTTGCTGAACAGCAAAGTGTGTGGCAGGATTCGACATTGTATGAACAGGTAGTTGTTCAAGGGTGTTGGCCCTTGCATCCTCTTGCAACACTGTTCCTAAGTCGTTCTTCTGGGTTTCTTCAGCAGCGCTCAGCAGTTACCTTTGTGGCAGAAGCTTTTGACAGGGCAGAGGGGCGCTCACTGAGGCTAGATGAAAAACCATGGTCAATTTCTGCAACGGAACTTTGTGATTCTCTGCTTGTAAAAGAGCTTGTTATCTCAGAAGAGTACGGTCAAGGGGGGGCACTCGCGCAATCATATGAGACCGTAACGCAAAAATATGAGCATGATTTGTCCAAGACTCATCGGCATGCTTTACTCGCAGTATTAATAGCAGGAAAACTAGGGCTTAAGGTTACTTCTAAGAAGGAGGCATTGACAGCATTGGTAGCCTTGATAGGCTGCACTCCACAACAATTGGAGAGCGCTGTCACAGAACTTGAAGATGAGTATGGCGTACTTGAGTGGAATGAACGTTTTCTCCGATATGAAATTATCGGTGATGCAGTTCCCCGAAGTTCATTTATTAAATTTCTCAAACATAAAATATCCGGAATTACTCCAGAGCAAAGAGAGGAGCTTTTTGCTTCACGTGGTAAGGCATGGGCCGGATTAAACGATATTGAGCCTCAGTTTGCAGCAGAAAATAATATTACAACTTCTGAATGGAAGTACTTTGCAAGTTGTACTCACCTCGGACTCCTGCCCCTGACGATAAAAAATTGCGTAGATGATTGTTTAAAAGCAATTAAGCCTGACGATTTGCGTGGGCAGGTTGTTTATTGTTATGTGCGTGGAGATGAACAATTAGCAAATGCTCGACGACAAGCAGAAGAGGTGCTTGAGGCAAATATTAAACGGGCAAAATGTGGTTATCTACCAATTCTAATTATCTTTCTCCAGGATTGTGAAAATAAGATTAGTCGTATATTGGCGGAGTATTCAGTATTGTCAGGGCCTATTTCACCTGATGAAGAGCAGAAGTTCTCACATTTTATTAATGATCACAAAAGTAAATCCCTGGAAGAACTAAAACAAGCCTGCGACAACTTGCTAAAGGAACGAGAATATATTGGAGTAGCAGGTCTCACCATAGAAAAAACTCGATTGACCAGAGCAGGTGATTCAATTTTTAGACAAGTTTACCCCGAAATTGTCCCATTCCCTTTTGATGGCTTTACTACAACTCGGGGTAACGCTGTTGCAGTTAAAGACTGCAGGTTGATTACAGCTGAACTATTGAAAGGAACACTGAATCATGAATGGATAGCTACCCAGGAGCCCCGGGCACAAAACCGTGCAAAAAATCTTTTGAGAACTTGGGAGAGCCTTGGGGAAGATGGTGAAATACGATTACATCCAAGGCATCAGGGTATTCGAAAAGTTATCATCTCATTAGAAGAAAAACTTGAGGTTGAGAAAATCCTTAATGTGGGGACGTTATTGCAGGACTTAATGGCTCCACCGCTTGGGTTTAATATTGCATCTGCTGGACTTGTTTTGGGAATTTTTTTATCCCCGAGAAAAGATGTGGCTGTGCTTGCTTTAGATGAAGAGGATATCGCGCTTGGCACGTGGATTGGCAAAGCTTTTACCGGTAATTTTCTCGATCTGAAAATACTTAAGAGAACCATTGTTCGTTATGTTTCCGGCTCTGAAACTGGAGCATGGCAGAAGCTTCTCTCGCAGTGGGATCTTGCCGGATCATATACGGGAAAAGTCTCTTTTATGGAAAAGGCTCAGCAATTACGGGACAGGATGCCACTTCCCCCGGGCGAATTGTACGAACGGTATCTTCGCCTTGAAGAGCAAACTCATAAAGCTTTGAAAAAGTTACGTCTTGAAATTGAACGAGACTATACCGCGGCAAGGCAAGCCGCATCGCAATTTTTTAGTGAATGGCTTATGCAGCAAAGTTGCCTTTCCTCAAAGCAGGTCGGTAGCTTTCGCCACAAAATGGTTGAAAAAATAGGTAAAAATTTTCAAAAAATTGGGCTTCGGAAAAAAACACAAAAAATAGAAGAATACACAACCAAAATAATTGCACATATAGAGGAACGGGAAAAGGTCAAATTCATCGTTGAAGATTCACGAGCATTTTTGCAAAGTCATCCCGTGCATGCTGAGTGCCGAGTGGCCGAGCTGAGGCAATTGATACGTGGAGCAGAAAGGCTTATCGAACCACTCAAGGAAGCCGGTCGGCAGATAGAGGTTCCGGAGGTAGGTAGGACATTAAATAAGATAGATAAATACATTAAAGAATGCAGAACACAAATAAAGGAGCATGAAAAACGGGTGCAGGAGTTGTGGGATACTTCGATTCTGTCCAAAGAAGATGTTAATAATACTCAGAGGGAAGTCGATTTGCTGTTAGCCTTGTTTTCGGGAGATAAGCCTGAAAATATTGAAGATCTTGAGACTATGCGGAAACAACTGCAGGAGTTTGGTGATAATTTGTCGTTATGGATGGATCTCGGTATTTCCAATGCAGAACTCGAAGCTAGTGTTGCTAAGAGAATAGATTTTGAAATGGCAAATCAGGATGACGAAAATGAGCCTGTATGGGACCCAGAGGAGACATACAATAATATATTGAAGTCTTTACAAGAGGAAAGAAAGCAGGCTGCTACTAGATGGATTTCACAGTTAGCTTTCTCCAAAAATGACATAGTCACAATGGACGCCAGAGAATGTCAGGTTGCTATGGGGCGGCTAGAGACAACACCTGTTTATTTAAGTAGCGATCAAAATATTCTTGTCGATGACATGCAAGTAGCGATTAGAGATCGACTTAATAGCCTGAAGCTTGAGGGTGTATTAGAAATGTACAATAATTTATCAGAATCTTTACAAATGCAATTTATTGAAATTATTTCTGCTGGTAGAAAATGAATTGCTGCCGATTTGATGATTTTGGTAATGCTGTATGCTGTCCCTGAAATACTGGAGCATTACACGAAAATTCAGTATTCAAAAGCTGTTTTAATTTTTTGAATAGAAAAGACTATCATGACGTCGACAAAACGGAAAATTTTACATTGTGGTTGGCTGACTGATATTCATTTGGAATTTTTAACAAATAAAGAAGCATCTGCATTTGTTGAAAGCCTGGCTGGTAAAGGGCTTGATTGCCTTTGGGTAACCGGGGATATTTCTACAGCACATCAGATCGAAGATCATCTTCAATTGTTTGAGAAACTATGGTGGGGATATAGAATCGGTTCGTTCAATTGTTAGAAAGAAATGTCAGAGATCGAAATGGCTCCATTGGCTGCCCACCTCTGGCGTTGTTCATTTGAATAACGATACCTGCTTGATTGGCCATGATGGTTGGTCAGATGGCAGGCTTGGCAATTATAAAGACTCAAAGGTATTGCTCAACGATTACCTGAAGATTCAAGATTTTGTGCAGGCTGGTGGTGTTGGTCGCCTGGCTCTGTTGAATCGTTTGGGAGATCAAGCTGCCTTGTACATTCGGGAAAGACTCCTCGTCGCCCTGGAGCAATATAGCCACATTATAGTTTTGACCCATGTTCCTCCATTCATTGAAGCCTGTTGGCATGAAGGTGAAATTTCAACTGATGATTGGTTACCTCATTTCTCCTGCCGAGCCATGGGTAATGTTTTGAAAGGTAATATGGAAACGGCACATGATAAGCGGATGACTGTTTTCTGTGGGCATACTCATAGCTGTGGCGAATGTCAGATATTACCAAACCTTCAGGTGAAAACAGGGGCGGCGAAATATGGTGCTCCAAAAGTTCAAGAAATTGTTAAAATATCATATTGATAGATGGAAGGGCATGGCTGGTAGAATAAAAAAAGAGCACGGGAAATTCACCCAAAACGAGTCATCCATTGTCAGATCTTCGGCTGCTGAATACCTAACCTTTATTGCGGCGAGTGGTGAGGGCGGTGTCGAGGCAATCTATGCGGATGAAAACATCTGGCTAACCCAGAAAATGATGGGGGTTCTCTACGATGTTGAAACCCATTTATGC
>PDWJ01001955.1_pt1 | contig 25688 bp, 18 predicted proteins | sample 1430881 | NCBI WGS metagenome assembly PDWJ01 (sample SAMN01162460, study PRJNA174530) | Oral metagenome, whole genome shotgun sequencing project. | biome: Marine environment; feature: Marine mammal; material: Swab sample of the gingival sulcus; isolation source: swab sample of gingival sulcus...
ATTGGGCTCCCTACCCGAGCCGGCCGACGACTCGCCGACGTTCTACATCCCGTCGGCGCTCACCCTGTCCAGCGGCGCGCGCGATTGGTTCTTCAACTTTGCCGGGCGCCTCGAGCTCGGGCCTGTCTCGCTCGACTGGATGATCCCCTTCGAGCAGGATCACCGCGCCTATGCCACGGGCGGCGCCCCGCTGGCCAAGAGCTTCCTCGACGAGCGCTCGAGTGGCGAGGCCAGCGCCAGCGCCGACAGCGTCCGCGTCGTCCAGCTCCGCTACGCCGACCGCTTCGCCGGCGACGACGTGGGCGTGGTCGCCCGGGCTTGGGCGAGCTGGTGGCAGGTCGACGACCTGCCCTTCGGCGTCTACCCGGCCAGCCCCCTCATCCTCGCCAGCCAGGGCCACACCGAGGACCTCCGCCTGGCGATCGTGGGCGACCTCATCCTGCGCCCCGGCGCCGCCATCGACCTCGACTTCCGGCTGTCCGACGAGCTGACCTTGCTCGCCGGCGGCGAGGTCTTCGCCGACATCGCCCGCGGCGTGGACCAGTGGAGCTGGGCCAAGGACACCCTCGGCACTTGCCCCGCGGGCTTCATCTACGACCCGGATGACACCCACCTGGCGTGCCGGGTCGAGGAGCCGCTGGTCAACGACGTCACGCGCCGCATCTGGGGCATCTTCGCCCAAGGTGATTGGAAGGTGCACACGCGGTTGGCCCTCAGCGGCGGCGTCCGCCTGCAGGTCTCCAACCTCATCGACCCGGCGCTGCTGTGGAGCGGCGGCGTCGTCTGGAACATCGCCGAGCGCACTCACTTCAAGCTGTTCGCCTCCTCGGGCATCCGGCCTCCGAGCTTTGCCTCGACGGATGTGCGCGACACGACCTCCTCGATCACCTTCAAGGCCAACCCCGACCTGGACGCCGAGACCTCGCGCTCCTTCGAGGCCGAGGTCAACACCATCCTGCTCCGCGACCAGGGCGTGGTCCGCGACCTCTATCTGCGAGCCAACGGCTCCTATACCCTGATGGACAACCTCATCGGGCGCCCCGGCGGCCGCTTCGAGAACTCCGAGGATCGCCAGATCGCCAGCGCCGAGGCCTTCGCGCGCCTGCGCTTGCAGGCCGGCCACGAGCTGTGGGCCACCTACACCTTCACCAAGGTCTTCGACGACAACGTCGCCGGCGGCGAGCTCGACAACTTCTCGCAGCACATCGTCAACGCCGGCGGCCGCCTGAGCTTCCTCGACGATCGCATCGAGCTCATGGGGCTGTTGACCGTCAAGAGCTCGATGGTCGATCCCAACCGGCCGCCCCTGGTCGACGCCACTCGCCCCGACTACTCCCAGCGCTGCAGCGACGTCCTCGCCTCTGGCGTCGCCAGCGACGACCCCCTGCGCAGCATCTGCGCCTTTCCATCCATGTCCGACGCGGTCATCGTCTATCCGGGGTTTACCGTGCGCGAGACCATCGGGCCGTTGGCGCTGCTCGACGTCGGCGTGCGCTTCAAGAACCTGTGGCGCGACCTGACCCTCGGGCTCTTCGTCTACAACGCCCTCGACGCCCGCTACTACGAGGCCGACCTCTTCGGCGACGCGCGCGTCCTGAGCCGCCCCCAGCCCAAGCCCGGGATGAGCTTCTTCGGGCAGCTCTCCATCGGCCTGTAGCGCAAAGGCGGCCACGCGCCAGGGGGTCGCCGTGGCGGTGTCACAATGTGTTGTGAAATCAAAAGGTTGCGTCCACTGATGGCGGTTGACACCCCAGGGGGCGCGGGGTAAGGTCCCGCGTCGATTTTCGGTCGCCAACCCTGCGCCCCCCAACGATCCTTTGGACGGCTTCATGGACACCCAGCCCCCGGCCGCGCCGCCGTCGCCCTCCGACGGCCGCCGCATCCCCGTCAACATCGAAGAGGAGATGCGCGGGTCGTATCTGGCCTACGCGATGTCGGTCATCATCGGCCGCGCTCTGCCGGATGTGCGCGATGGCCTCAAGCCCGTGCACCGCCGCGTCCTGTTCGCGATGCACGAGCAGAACAACACGTGGTCGTCGCCGTACAAAAAGTCGGCCCGCATCGTGGGCGACGTCATCGGCAAGTACCACCCCCACGGTGACTCGGCGGTCTACGACACCATCGTGCGCATGGCCCAGCCCTTCTCGATGCGCTACACGCTGGTCGACGGTCAGGGCAACTTCGGCTCGGTCGACGGCGACCCCGCCGCCGCCATGCGCTACACCGAGGTTCGGATGACGCGGCTCGCTGGCGAGCTGCTGACCGATCTCGACAAGGACACCGTCGACTTCCAGGACAACTACGACGGCTCCGAGCAGGAGCCGACGGTCCTGCCGGCGGCCTACCCCAATCTGCTCGTCAACGGCTCCGGCGGCATCGCGGTCGGCATGGCCACCAACATGCCGCCCCACACCCTGCGCGCGACGCTTACACCACTGGCCGTGGCAAGCTCCGTGTGCGCGCCAAGACCGAGATCGAGCTCGACGACAAGGGCGACGACAAGGCCATCGTCGTCAACGAGCTCCCCTACCAGGTCAACAAGGCCAGGCTGCTGGAGACCATCGCCGGCCTTGTCCGCGACAAGAAGATCGAGGGCATCCGCGACCTGCGCGACGAGAGCGATCGCCAGGGGATGCGCGTCTACATCGAGCTGAAGCGCGGCGCGCTGGCGCAGATCGTGCTCAACAAGCTCTTCCAGATGACCGCGATGCAGACCACCTTCGGTATCAACAACCTCGCCATCGTGCGCGGTCAGCCGCAGGTGCTCTCCCTCAAGGAGCTGCTGGTCCACTTCGTCAACCATCGTCGGGACGTCGTGACCCGGCGCTGCCGCTACGAGCTCGGCAAGGCCCGCGCCCGCGCCCACATCCTCGAGGGCTATATCATCGCCCTCGACAACATCGATGAGGTGGTCGCCCTCATCCGCGCCAGCGCCACGCCCGCCGAGGCGCGTGCGGCGCTGATGAGCCGCTTTGGCCTCACCGAGCTTCAGGCCCAGAGCATCCTCGACATGCGCCTGCAGCGCCTGACCGGCCTGGAGCGCGACAAGATCGAGGCTGAGTACAAGGAGATCCAGGCCCGCATCGCCGAGCTCGAGGCCATCCTGGCCGATGACAGCCGGCTGATGGCCCTCATCGTCGACGAGCTCAAGGCGATCGAGGAGCGCTACGGCGACGACCGCCGCACGCGCATCGTCGACGCCTCGGGCGAGATCGGCATGGAGGACCTGATCGCCGACGAAGACATGGTGGTGACGCTCACCACCACGGGCTACATCAAGCGCACCCCCCTGTCGGAGTACCGCACCCAACGCCGCGGTGGCCGCGGGCGCAGCGGCATGAACACCAAGGACGCCGACGACGTTACGAACCTCTTCGTCGCCTCGGCCCACACGATGCTGCTCGTCTTCTCGGACCGCGGTCAGGCCTACGCCCTCAAGGTGTGGGAGCTCCCACGGGGCGGCATCAACTCCGCCGGCAAGGCCATCGTCAACCTGCTCCCCCTGGAGGAGGGAGAGCAGGTCCGCTCGGTGGTTCCCATCGAGAGCCTCGACGATCCGGATCACTACCTCGTCTTCGCGACCCACTTCGGCCAGGTCAAGCGGACGGCCCTCCATCAGTTCAAGAACATCCGTAGCCGCGGCATCCGCGCCATCCGGCTCAACGAGGGCGATGACCTCGTCAACGTCGGCCTCACCACCGAGGACGGCCACGTGATGCTGGTCACCGCCAAGGGGCAGGCCATCATCTTCCACGTCAGCGACGTGCGCGCCGTGGGGCGCGTCGCCGCCGGCGTCCGCGGCATCCGGCTGCGCAAGGGCGACGAGGTGGTCGCCATGGATATCGTCGACGTCGCCCTGGAGGAGGATGAGGTCGCCGAGGGCGCCATCGACGACGCGGACGACGCTGGCGAGGTCGAGGCCGAGCTCGAGGAGGACCTCGTCGACGGCGACTCGGATGACGAGGGTGATGACGAGGAGGAGGAGGACGACGGCTTCCGCGCGGTGGTCCTCGTCTCCGAGAACGGCTACGGCAAGCGCGTCCGCCTGTCGGCCTTCCGCGTACAGCGGCGCGGCGGCCTGGGCCTGCGCGCGCTGCCGTTCACACCCCGCAACGGCCCGCTCACCGCGATGTGCCAGGTCGAGGCCGGCGACGACCTGATGGTCGTCACCGACGGCGGCACCATCATCCGTCTCCCGGTCAGCGAGATCCGCACCTACAGCCGCAACGCCAAGGGCGTCCGCATCATCAACCTCGAGGACGAGCGCGTCGCCTCCATCAACCCGGTCCCCGCGTCCGAGGACGAGGTCGACGTCGATGAGGGCGACGGCGCTGCGCCCGAGGTTCACGAAGGCGCTGACCGCGCGACGCCGCCCGCCGAGGTTCACGAGGGCGAGGGCGGTGCCGCGCCGCCCGCCGAGGGCGACGAGGCGGCGGAGGGTGAGCGATGAGCGCCCTGCCCGAGATCGCGGTCATCCTCAAGCGCGGCAAGTCCAAGCCCTTGTGGCTGGGGCACCCCTGGATCTTCAGCGGCGCCGTGCACAAGGTCCGCGGGCCCGTCGGCGACACGGGCGGCCCCTGCGAGGTCGTCGACGAGCGCGGCAACGTCCTTGGCTACGGCCACTACAACCCTCACGGTCAGATCGCGGTGCGGCTGCTCCAGCACCGCCGCACCACCGAGCTGGACTTCGCCCCCGAGCCCTTCGATGAGATCTTGCGCGCCCGCCTGCATCAGGCGGTGGCTCGCCGCCGCTCGGTGGGGCTGCCGGCGGAGGACACGGACGTCTTCCGGCTCGTCAACGCCGAGGGCGACCTCCTGAGCGGCCTGGTCGTCGATCGGCTAGGCGACGTCGCGGTCGCCCAGCTCGGCTCCCGCGCGATGTACGACGCGCGCGAGCTTGTCGCCAGCCTCGTTCGCCAGGCCGCCGGTGTCCGCCGGGTCGCCCTGAGCATCAACGAGACGGCCTCGCGCCTCGAGGCCATCCCCGTGATGCACGAGGTCTACGGCGAGGGCGGCCTCGACGAGGCGCCGGGCGCCGTGCAGGTCCGAGAGCGCGGTGTGCGCTTCGAGATCGACCTCGCCAACGCTCAGAAGACGGGCTTCTACGCCGACCAGCGGGACAATCGCCAGCGCTTCGCCAAGCTCTGCGAGGGCCGCTCGGTGCTCGACGCCTACAGCTACACCGGCGGCTTCGGCATCAACGCGGCCCTCGCCGGCGCCACCTCCGTCGTCATGGTGGACTCCTCCAAGCCCGCCATCGAGCAGGCCGTCGGCAACGCGGCCCTCAACGGGGTCGCGGATCGGATCACCGGGCTCCACGGCGACGCCGTGACCTTCCTAAAGGAGACCCAGGGGCGCGGCGACCGCTTCGAGCGCATCGTCTGCGACCCGCCGAAGCTCGCGCGCGGGCGCGCTCATCTCGACGACGCACTCAAGAAGTACGCCCGCATCAACACCCTCGCGATGTCCGCCCTGGAGCCCGGCGGCTTGCTGCTGACCTGCTCCTGCAGCCGCCACGTGTCGCCGAACGCCTTTGCGCGGATGCTGACAGAGTCGGGCCACCGCCTGCGTCGCTCGGTTCAGGTCCTGGCCACCTGGGGCCAGCCCACGGATCACCCGACCCTGTCGGTGGCGCCCGAGGGGCGCTACCTCAAGGCGTACCTGGTCGCCGTCGCGTAGCCCGGGGGGCGCTCCCCGAAGCGCCGCTCGGCGCCAGGTCGAGCGCCACGACCCTTGGGCCTTCGGCGACACCGAACGCCTCGACGGTGGGTTCGTGCGCCCCAGAGGCGACCTGTCCGCGTCTCACCTATGGGGCTCTCAGGGGGGCTCGCAGGTCGCTATTTGCGGACTGGCGTGGCCGACACCATCTGGAAGTACTTGTTCTCGTCGTTCTCGACGTTGACCGTCCAGTCGGTGATGTCGGTCCAGCCCGCGCGGCCCTCGCGCTTGAGCTTGTCGCTGTTGGACTTCAGCGTGCTCCTGAAGCTCGAGTGCTTGCCGCGCTCGATGAGCACGTAGAACTTCTTGCCGCCGTTGAAGTCCCGCAGGTACGGCATGAACTGCGGCTCCTTCTTGGCGATGGGCTTGAGCTCGTTCCAGCTGTAGTAGGTCTCGCCGCGCCAGGTGATGAGCCAGGAGATGACGTCCTCCTCGCACATGGTCTTGTACTGACCGCGGAACAGGCCCGTCGTGTATGAGGCGCTCGACGCCTCCTCGTCGATGTCCGTCAGGCCGAGCTTCACCGTCAGCGGCTCGAACGCCTCGATGGTGTAGTCGTCGAGCGGGATCTTGGTGCAGGTCTCGTAGTATGCGTCGAATAGGTATTTTTGCGACCAATGCGGCGTGAGCATAGGCATGTAGTAGTTGAGCGACCACACCGCGAGCATGCCCGCCGTCAGCCCCAGCCCCACCAGGCCCGCCGTGCGCGTCTTCGCCACGAAGAACAGGCCCAGGGCGATGATGCCGGCGATGATGATGAACCTGATGAAGCCCTCGTAGGATAAGGCGTCGGTCGTCAGGATCGCCCGCAGGGTGGGCGAGATGTGCTTGTAGAAGTAGCTGTCCTGCCAGGTCGTCGTGCCGGTCGCTGAGACCTTTGCCTCGGGGTCGGTCGGCAGATGCTGGGGCATCGGCCGCTCGTATTTGTACGTCATGAGGTTGCGGATTTGCTGTGGATCCTCGTGGATCCCCCAGCCGACCGCGAGCACCATCCCCACACCGACGAGCGCCGACAGCCGCGCGAGCCACTGTCCCTGCTTCATCAGGTGCGCGATGAACAGCGCGACGATGATCGCGAGCGCGGGGTACGCGGGGAAAATGTAGTGGTGGAACTTCGTCGAGCTCCACGTGAACAGGAAGAAGGCGACGGCGAACCACACGGCGACCAGGAGCTTGGCCTGGTTCGGGGCGCGGTTGTCCCGAGCCTTCGTGCGCACCAGCCACAACAGCGCCAGGGGCACGAAGGCGACCCAGGGGAAGGTCCCGACGCCCAGCCACTTGATGAAGTGCTCGAAGGTGCCGCTGTCGATCTGGTGGACGCCGCTGTCGATGCGCTTGAAGTGGTCATGGATGAAAAAGCGCTGGTAGTACGGACCCTTGTGGAGGATCAGCATCGCGACATACCAGGGGAATCCGACCAGGACGAAGAGCACGATGCCGCGGATGAGCTCGACCTTGGCGAGCAGCCGCCAGTTTCGGGACACCACCAGGTAGAAGAGGATGATGGCGCCTGGCAGCAGGAACCCTAGGAGCCCTTTGGCGCAGGTGCTCTGGGCCAACAGCACGTAGAAGGCCGCTAGGTACAAGCGCCGCAGCCAGCGGTCCTTGAAGGCGTCGCTGAGGCCCTCGGCGGCGTGCTCGCGGCGCCAGGCCAGCACGACGAAGAGGCCGAGGAGCGCCAACGCCGCGATGTAGCCGCTGGCCTGGACGACGCCGCTGCGGCCCAGGTCGTTGGCCAGCAGGAGGTATTGGGGCAGCGTATTGAGCAGGACGAAGGCCGCGGTGAACCACGTCCAGCGCTTGAACCGCCTGTCTTCCATCGGTTCTCGCGGCCCAAAGACCGCGAGCATGAAGAAGAGCATCGCGATCATCAGCGTCCCGACGAACGGCATGTCCGTCTGGGCCTGGCGGCTGATCATGTAGAACTCTGGCCCGGTGGCGGCCACCAGGGCCCCGAGGAGCCCGACCCGCCGCGACCAGATCTTGGACAGCGCCAGATAGGTCAGGAACACGGCCATGATGGCGAGCAGCGCCATCGGCAGCCGCAGCGCCCACTCCCCCCGGCCGAACACCCGCGAGAGCGCGGCCTCGGTCCAGAAGATCAAGATCGGCTTCGAGTAGAAGTAGTTACCCTGCGGCTTCTCGGTGCCGATCTGCTCGCGGTAGCCCCACCACGGGCTCACCCAGTCGTAGGTGTCGAGCATCTCCGTCGTGACGGCGCCGTAATGCGTCTCCCAAGGGTCCCAGAGGCCAAAGGCGCCCAGGTTAGGCAGGAAGACGAGCGCCGCCAGCAGCAGCACCGCCCAGCGCACGAGCCGCTCGTGGCGGCCGGGCGTGTAGACGGGCTTGGCGTCCGGCAGGTCCTCGACGATCGGGAGCTGAACGACGACGCCCGAGGGGGCATCGTCGGTGAGGACGACCTCGGGCGTGACAGCGCCGCTCGATGGCAGGGTCGAGGGGCTCGGGGTGGTGTCCGCAACGACCTCGGCTTCGAGCGTGTCGGGCACCTCCTCGGACATGACTCTCCCGCCGGTCGAGCTGTTGGGCCCCGCGCGTGGGGGCCCCGGTTCTTAGCGCTTGGAGAACTGGAAGCGCTTGCGGGCGCCGGGCTGACCGTACTTCTTGCGCTCGACCACGCGGGCGTCGCGGGTGAGGAAGCCGGCCCGCTTGAGCGGCGCGCGGTGATCGATGCCCTCGATCGCGGCCAGCGCGCGGCTGATGCCATGCTTGATCGCGTCGGCCTGGCCGCTGAGGCCGCCGCCGCGAACCGTGGCCGTGACGTCGAAGCTGCCCTCGGTCTCGGTGACCTCGAAGGGCTGGTTGAGGATCATCAAAAGCGTGGCGCGGCGGAAGTACTCGTCCGCCTCGCGGCGGTTGACGGTGAACTTGCCGGTGCCAGGCTTGATCCACACGCGCGCGCTGGCTTCTTTGCGGCGCCCGGTGGCGTAGATGCGATTCGTGTCGGCCATCGTCGTTCGCCTCAGCGCGAAAGGTCGAGGGGTTGGGGCTTCTGCGCGGCGTGCGGATGATCCGGCCCGGCGTAGATCTTGAGCTTCTTGAACATCCGACGCCCCAGCGGGCCGCGGGGCAGCATGCCCTTGACGGCCTTTGCGATGACGCGCTCGGGGTGCGTCTCGAGCAGCTGTGCGGCGGTCTTGCTCTTGAGGCCGCCCATGTATCCCGTGTGCTTGTAGTAGCTCTTGTCGCGCAGCTTGTTGCCCGTCAGGTGCACCTTGTCCGCGTTGACGACGACGACGAAGTCACCGCAGTCGGCGTGGGGGGTGTACTCGGGGCGGTGCTTGCCGCGCAGGACCTGCGCGATGCGCGAGGCTACGCGGCCCAGCGTCTGGCCCTCGAGGTCGACGACGTGCCAGGCACGCTCGATCGTCTCGGAGTTGAAGCTTTGGGTGTACATGTGAGGGCGTCCTGAAGCGTCTAGGCTCCGCAGGTCGAACGAAAGTGCCGGGGCGAAGGCCCCGGACGCGAAGCCGGAGTCATATAGAGAAGGGGCGCGCCGCTGTCAACGCAAAAGCCGGTGGCCCGCGCGCCCGTTTCGAGCCTGATCTCTACAGGGCCGCCTTGAGCGCCTCGGCGCGGTCGGTCAGCTCCCAGGTGAAGGTGTCCTCGGTGCGGCCGAAGTGCCCGTAGGCGGCGGTCGCGGCGTAGATCGGGCGGCGCAGGCGCAGCTGCTCGATCATGGCGGCCGGGCGGAAGTCGAAGACCTCGCGAACGGCGTGTTGGATCTTGGCCACGTCGACCTGCTCGGTGCCGAAGCAGTCGACGAGCACGCTCACGGGGCGGGCCACGCCGATCGCATAGGCGACCTGGACCTCGGCCTGCTTGGCGAGGCCGGCGGCCACGATGTTCTTGGCCACGTAGCGCGTGTAGTAGGCCGCGGAGCGGTCGACCTTGGTGGGATCCTTGCCCGAGAAGGCGCCGCCGCCATGGCGGGCGAAGCCGCCGTAGGTGTCGACGATGATCTTGCGGCCGGTGAGGCCGGCGTCGCCCACGGGACCGCCGACCACGAAGCGGCCGGTCGGGTTGACGTGGATGATGGTCTTGGCGTCCATCAGCTCGGCCGGGATCACGGGCTTGATCGCGTACTCCATGACGGCGTCGCGGACCTGCTCCCAGCTGGCCTCGGCCTTGTGCTGGCTGGAGACGACGATCGTGTCGATGCGCTTGGGCGCGCCGTCGACGTACTCGACGGTGACCTGGCTCTTCGAGTCGGGGAGTAGGAAGTCGGCCTTGCCGCCCTTGCGAGCGGCGGCCAGCTCGCGGACGAGCTGGTGCGACATCTGGATCGACAGGGGCATCAGCTCGGGGGTCTCGTCGCAGGCGAAGCCGAACATCAGGCCCTGATCGCCCGCGCCCTGCTCTTTGTGCATGCCCTCGCCGGAGTTGACCCCCTGGGCGATGTCCGGGGACTGACGGTCGATCGTGGTCAGGACCGCGCAGCTGTCGGCGTCGAAGCCGCTGTTGGGGTCGGTGTAGCCGATGTCGCGGAGCTTGGCGCGCACGATGGCAGGCATGTCCACATAGGCCTCGGTGGTGATCTCTCCGCCGATGAGGACCAGCCCCGTGGTCGTGAACGTCTCGCAGGCGACGCGGCTGAGCGGGTCGCGGCAGAGGCAAGCGTCGAGGACCGCGTCCGAGATCTGGTCGGCGACCTTGTCCGGGTGTCCCTCGCTGACCGATTCCGAGGTGAAGAGGAAGTCTTTGAGCATGGTACTCCCAAGCGTGCGCGAAGCGGCCTGGTCGGGCCGCGGTCCAAAGAAAAGGCCGCCCTTCCTACAGCGCCGGTTTCACAGCGTCAAGCAGGAGCTGACGGCCCCCCACGCCAGGCGAAAAGCGAGCGGGCGCGCACGTCACCGTCCGAGCCGCGCGCGTGCCTCATCAGCGTCCGCCGGAGATCCTCGGCATGTAGCGGAAGGTGGCCACAGCGGCGACGTTCGTCGGATCCGAGACCGCCGAGGAGTAGCCGACGTCGAGGGCCCATTCGAGCGTCGCGAAGCCCAGGCCGCCGCTGAGGCGCTCCTCGTCGCGGGGCTGGTCGAAGACGACGCCGATCCGGGCGTGGAAGGACTCACCGAAGCCGTACTGGGCGCCGAAGCCGTAGCGGAGGATGGTGTCCTCGGACCGGTCGGCCAGGTCCAGCTCCATGTCGCCGGTGACCTCGAGCGTCTGGAAGTTGAAGGCCAAGCCGAGGCCGAGCTTGCGCGCGGCCTCGCCCGTCTTCGCGTCGAGCAGGTTGGCGCCGACGACGGCGAACTTGATGCGGTTGGCGAGGTCGAGCAGGAGGCCGGCGTCGAAGGTCCAGGCGTCGACGTCGTTGGTCTCGCCGGTGTCGTCATCGTCCGCGCCGATGGTCAGCCCCAGGTAGCGCGCGCCGACGCCCGCATAGAGCCCGACGTCGCCCGTGACATAGCCGGTGGAGATCCCGCTGCGGAACTGGTGGCCGTCGCGGTCGACGCCACCCACCGCCGAGCTGATGTAGCCGTAGCCGGCGCCCATGGCGACGTGAGGGTTGGTGGCGGCGTCGACGACGGCCGCGGTGAAGGCGTGGCCGTCGCGACCATCGAAGTAGCCGTAGCCCGCCTGGGCGATGAGGGCGCGCCCGCGGCTGAGCCCCGCCGGGTTGAAGTAGAGCGCCGACGGCCCCCAGACCAGGGCGCGGACGTTGTCGCCCATGCCGAGGGTGTCGGCGGGCGCGAAGTCCTCGCGCGCCTGAGCGCGGCCCGAGGGCGCGGCCGCCAGGGTCAGGAGCAGCGCCGTCGCCGCGGCAGCGGCGGAGACACAGCGGCGTAGCGAGTTGTTCGACAAGGGCGCGACCGGTCCGGCGGTTGAAGGGGTCGCCCAGGTGACGCATCATGACCGGCGACCACGCTAGGGCTGGCGAAGGGCTACTCGGCCCCCCGTGAGCTTGTCAACCTTGGCGATGTGTGAACCATTTCGGGGTGGTGGTCTTGCTCCACCGAGTTGCAGATCGAACGACTGAGGGGAGTCATGCCGAACGAAGGCGACAGTCAGAGCGGCGGCCTGTCGAAGATCATCGTCACGGTCGTGATGCTCGCGGCGGCGTTCCTCATCCTCCGCTTCGTCATCGGAGCGGCCATGGCGATCCTCAAGTGGGTGTTCCTCGCGGCGGCGGTCGTCTTCATCGCGTGGCTCTTCCTGCGGGACTCCGGCAAGGGCTCCTCCTCGGGCTGATCCTAGCGGCCGCCGGTCTCACCGCCGGGGTCGCCGAGCCCCGGCCGGCGCCCTCGCGGACCGGCGCGGCACGCTACGGCTCGTGGGTGGCCTTCCATGGTTGGGCGACCAGCTCTCGCTTCGTCGCGTACACGCGCACCCGCCACCGCCCGCCCGCCCGGCGCGGCGGCGAGCCACGCGATCAAGTACAGCGGCTCCATCGCGAGGTGCGCCGCGGGGCCTTCCACGGCTACGGCAGCGAGTCGGGCGGCGACGTCGAGGGCTTCGCGCGAGACAAAGGCTACGTCGCCACCTGCCTGCCGTCGCGCAAGGTGGGCGAGGATCGCGTCGTCTTCGGCGAAGGCGACGACGAGGTCGTCCTCGACATCGTCACCGGCCGGCACCTCGGGTGGCGCCTGTCCCGCGGCGACAAGGTCCTGGCGACCCACACCTTCCAAGACATCTACGTCGACGTGGAGGCGGATCTTTACCCCTCGCCCGACGGCCGCCAGGCGATCCTCGTCATGCACCTCGACAAGGGCTGGGTCGTAGACGCCGCGGTCTACCCGGTGTGGCTCGGCCCCCCGCCCCCCAAGCGCCCCAGATAGCGCGCGGAGCGCGGGCAGCGGAGGCGCGGACAGCGGAGGCGCGGACAGCGGAGGCGCGGACAGCGGAGCCAACGCTCCGCGTCCATGGCGCCGCCGCCAACTCAGGCCTCTGCACGGCCGGCCGATGGCCGGCGGCGTCGGGATCCGCTAGGGAGTCGCCCAGGCGGCCTTCGGCGAGCGGCGCGCTTGCATCCGAGTGGTGCCAGCTCGCCGCGGAATCATAGCGCACGGAGGCGGCCATGGGCGCCGGGCCGGCGCTCGCGGCTACTCGCCGCTTGCCGCCTTGGGCGCCGGGCCCAGGCCCAGCAGGTTCTTCCGCGCGCGCTCGACGAGCTCCGCCCGGGGCTTGTCCCAGCGGGCGCGCCGGCGGTCGATGGCGTCGGCGCGGGCCTGGCGCGCCTCGATCTCGCCGGGGGCGAGGCTGGCCTGCTTGCGGTCCTGGCCACGCTTGACCAAGACGGTCCGCGTCGCCGCAGCGTCCTGCTCCTCGGGGATGAGCTCGTCGAGGCTGTCGACCTCGACCCCCTTGGGCTCGCCCCCCTTGAGCTCGCCCCGATTCGGCGCGGGCTGGGCAGCCTGCGCCTTGGCTGACGCGGGGTCGACGCCCTCGTCGCCACCACGCGAGCTGCGCGCCTTGAGGCGCCGCGAGCGCGCACCCTTGCCGGTCGCCGCGGACTTCGCCCTGCTGCGGCCCGCGCCCGAGCCCCCGGTCGGGGAGGGAGGCGGACCGGCGCCGTCGTCCTTGACGAGCTTCCAGTGGCCCTGGCCGTCGCCCTCGAACACGTCGCCGCGCTGCTTGCCCAGCGCGATCTTGAGCGCCCGCTTGGGGCTGGCGTCGCTCATCTTGTTGGTGATGACGACCTCGAGCAGCTTCTGCTCCGTGTGCCAGCCCGGGTTCTTCTCCATCCAGACGACGAGCGCGTCGCCAACACGCTTGCGGCTGCGCCGCTTCTTGCGGGGCTTGGCCGGGACCGCGGTCGCACCCGCCGGGACCACCGGCGGCAGCGTCCCCGCTGCGTCCGTCGTCGCTGTCGTCGCCACCGCCCTGGCCGCGCCCGGAGCGACCCCGCCGACCATGTAACGAATGCCCTCGAGCGTTCGAATCAGCGCGTCCAGTCGATGGACTGGCAGCGACGCCTTGGCGTCACCCAGCTCCAGTTGGACCGTGTTTCTGGTGAGCGTGAAGCTGACGTTGTCAATCAGTTCGTGGCCCAATGCCATGTGAATTGACCCCCGCATCGGACACCTCACGGCGCCCGTCATCCTGTTACCGAACCTGGAATCGGTCCGGTATCACATTCCTCTCAGGTCGGGAAGTCCCCCAGTCAAGCCTCGACGAAGGGCACGCCCGATGTAGATGTGACACAATATAGCCGTAGATGATGGTCGCGGCAACCTCTTTGCAACGAAAATGGCCGCTGGAGGGTTCGCAGATCCGGACTCAAGTCTCGCGGACTTGCGCGACGCGCCATGTAGACGGTGCCAGGGGAGGGGCTCGCGGCCGCGGCCGAAGCGGGCTCTCCCGCCGTCAAAGATAACGTGACATCGACCGACGCGGCCGGTATCAAACGCGTCGCTCGGCGCGTGGAGTCGCGGGCGGTGTGCGATGCAGCGGCGACGGCGCTCGGCGGTGGCGAGGCGATGAGACAATTCGGACTAAAGCAGAGCCTCGTGGTGTTCCTGATCGTGTCCGCGGGCTACGCCGTCGTAGCCTGGGACAGGCTAGCTGAGCCGTCCCCCCAGTTCCACTTCGTCGACCTGGCCCACTCGCTGCTCGCGGGGCGCCTCGACACCGATACCCCCCGCGAGCGCGCCTCTGTGCACCGCAGCACCGACCCCCGCGGCTACCGTGAGGCCATCGCTCGGAGCGAGCGCGCCGGCGGCTGGAACGACTGGGCCTCGATGCGAAAGCTCACCCTCAGTGACGGCCAGGTCGTCTACGGGCGCTTCGGCTACCCCAACAGCAGCGGAGAGGAGCGGCACCTGTTCCACACCCACGACGGCTACGAGCTCAAGATCGTCGTGCCCCAGGAGCTCGCCAGGACCTGCGGCGACAGCGGCCGCCGCCTCTGTGATGAGCGCACCTACTACGTCTCCTTCCCGCCGATGCCCGCCGTCGTGATGATGCCGCTCGTGGCGGTCTTCGGCTACGACGTCAACGACGTGCTCGTCACCCTCCTGGTCGGCGGCGTCAACGCGGTGCTCGTCTTCTGGCTCCTGCAGCTGCTGGCCATCCGCGGCCACAGCCGGCGCTCCACCCGCGACAATCTCTGGCTGACCTACGCCTTCGCCTTTGGGACGGTGGCCTTCTTCTCGTCGGTGCGCGGCGAGGTCTGGTTCACCGCCCTCGTCTTTGGCGTGGCGATGAACGTCGGCTATATGTTGGCCGCGCTGGACCTGAGGCACCCCATCGTCGCCGGGCTCCTGCTGGGGTTCGGCTTCGCGACGCGGGTCCCCATCGCCTTCTGTGTCGCGTTCTTCGCCATTCAGCTCATTTTCCCCGGCGGCCGGTGGCGCGCTCACCGCTGGCGCCAGATCTTCGTCACGGGTTCGCAGTTCGCGCTACCGGTGCTCATGATCGGCGTCGGGCTGATGCTCTACAACGAGGCGCGCTTTCTCGATCCCTTCGAGTTTGGTCACAGCTATCTCAGCGGCGGCGCGGCCGACCGGATCCGCGACCACGGCATGTTCAGCACGGCCTACCTCAACCGCAACCTGCTCTCGGCCACCGTGAGTATGCCGCGCCTCATTTCCGACGCGCCCTACATCCAGGTCTCCACCCACGGCTTGGGGCTGCTGTTCACCACGCCGCTGCTCGCCCTGCTCCTGTGGCCACGAGACAAGCCCGGTCTGCGCTGGGCGCTGTGGGGCGCGGTCGCCCTCGCCGCGGTCCCCGGGCTCCTGTATCAGAACACCGGCTGGAGTCAGTTCGGCTACCGCTTTGCCCTCGACTACTTGCCCTACCTCTTTGCCCTGCTCGCCATCGGCGGCCAGCCCCTTGGGCGCCTGGCCAAGGGCCTCATCATCTTCGGCATCATCGTCAACTTGTTTGGCGCCATCACCTTCGGCCGCTTCGGCGCGTTCTACTACGACACGCTGCTATCCGGGGCCACCTGAGTCGTCGCCGCCGTGGCGGAGCAGCCGCCATATCGAGACGACGATGACCACGGCGATGACGACCCAGACGATGGCCGTGTAGCGCGCCAGGAGCGCCTCGATCCCGTCGAGGTTGTCGCCGAGCACAAAGCCCAGGTAGAGCAAGGCCGCGTGCCACATGACGGCGCTCAAGGTCGCCCACAGCAGGACGGCGCCCGCGCGCAGCCCCGCGATGCCCGCCGCGACGAAGAAGAAGGCGCGCACGCCGGGCACGAAGCGGTTGATCGCCAGATACCACGCACCGCGCTTGGCGAACTGCGCGGCGACGCCGGCGATGGCCCCCCGCCACCGCGGCCGGAGCCGCTCGAGGCGCCCCGTGCGCTGCAACCAGCGACCCACCCAGAAGTCACCCATGGCGCCCAGGGCCGCGCCGGCCGTGACCAGCGCCAGCACCGGCCACAGGTCCCAGCCAAATGCCGTCACCAGCACCGCGCCGGCGACCACCAGCGTGTCGCCGGGGAAGGGCGGGAAGACGTACTCGATGAAGGCGCCAAAGAAGAGCGCCGCGTAGGTCACCCAGGCCGGCCAGGCGCGGACCGCGTCGAGGATCTCGGACAGCTCCACCGGCGCGCCCGAGTCAGGCCGTCGCCCTGCGCTGGCGGCCGTCGTGTGGCCGCCGCCGCCGGGCCGGGATCACAGCGCGCATACAGGCGCCGAGGAGGCAGCTGGGCAGTACGTCGTCACCAAGGAAGGCGCGTCCTGCTCGCCTGGCTCCCCGGCCGCAGGCCGGCTCCGCGGGCTCTGTGTCTCTGTGTCCTCTGTGTCCCAAGTGCAGTCCCGACAAAGGGTTTGCGAAGACGCACCTACGGTTTGAGCGCCAGGAGCGCCGCCCGCAGCCGCGCCTGACAGCGCGCCTTGCCGATGACCTCCATCGTCTCGAACAGCGGCGGCGTGGCCTTTTGGCCGGTCACCCCGTAGCGGATCATCATGAAGAGGTCGCGGACCTTCCAGCCGGTGGTCTCGGCCAGCCCCCGCAGGACCGCCTCGATCCGCTCGGCGTCCCAGGCGCGCATCGCGTCGACGGCCTGGACGACCTCCTTCATGGCGCGGTAGCTCTCGATGGGCTCCTTCTTCTTGGGGACCAAGAGCGCCTTGTCGAGGTCGCCCGTCGGCCCGAAGAAGAACGCCGTCTTGCCGACGAAGTCGCCAAGGCGCGGGATGCGCTCGCGCACCAGCGGCGCCACCTGCTCGAGGTAGCCCGAGCCCAACAGCCACCCCTGAAGGCGCTGGACGAGCTGCGCGTCGGACAGCTCCCGGATGTACATCCCGTTGAGCCAGTCGAGCTTGTCGAGGTCGAAGATGGGGCCCGACAGGCTCATGCGCTCGAAGGTGAAGCTGTCCCTCATCTGGGCGTAGTCGAATTTTTCGGCCTCGTCGGGCATCGACCAGCCCATCCGCCCGAGGAAGTTCACCATCGCCTCGGGCAGGTAGCCGGACTGCTCGTAGTAGTCGAGGCTGACCGGGTTTTTCCGCTTCGAGATCTTGCTCTTGTCCTTGTTCCGCAGCAGCGGCATGTGGATGAAGGTCGGCGGCTCCCAGCCGAAGGCCGCGTAGAGCTGCACGTGCTTGGGCGTCGACGGGATCCACTCCTCGGCGCGGATGACGTGGGTGATGCCCATCAGGTGGTCGTCGACCACGTTCGCCAGATGGTAGGTCGGGAAGCCGTCGGACTTCAGCAGGACCTGGTCGTCGAGCTCGCGGTTGTCGATCTCGATGGGCCCGCGCAGCCCGTCGTGCACGACGGTGGTGCCCGACAGGGGCATCTTCAGCCGGATCACGTAGGCCTCGCCGGCGTCGACGCGGCGCCGCGCCTCCGCGGCCGTGATCTCCCGATAGCGCCGGTCGTAGCTCGTCGCCAGCCTCTGCTCGCGGGCTACCCGGCGCATCTGCGCCAGCTCCTCGGCGGTCGCGAAGCAGTGGTAGGCGTGCCCCTCGGCCACGAGCCGCCGGGCGTGCTCGCGGTAGATCTCGGTGCGCTCGCTCTGTCGGTAGGGGCCCTTGGGGCCGCCGACGTCGGGGCCCTCGTCCCAGTCGAGGCCGAGCCAACGGAGGCTGCGAAAGATCGCCTCCTCGCTCTCGCGGGTCGAGCGCGCCTGGTCGGTGTCCTCGATGCGCAGGATGAACTGCCCGCCGTGCTTGTCGGCGAAGACCTTGTTGAACAGCGCGATGTAGGCGGTGCCCACGTGGGGGTCGCCGGTGGGGCTGGGGGCGATGCGCACGCGCACGGGGCGATCGGTGGGGATGGGGATGTCGATGCTCACAGCTGTTGCTCTCCGTGGCCGTCCCGCCGGCCCTCGGCGAGGAGGCGCTGGGCGATGGGGCCGGCGCGCTCTGCGCGGCGCCGCTCGGCCTGGATGATGGCGTGGAAGTCCTCGACCGCCTCCTCGAGGCGGTCGTTGACGATGATGTAGTCGTAGTCGCCCGCCCGGGCGATCTCGCCGCGCGCGTTGTTCAAGCGCACCTCGAGCTGCTCGGCCGTCTCGGTGCCGCGGCCGCGCAGGCGCGCCTCGAGGACCGCCATCGACGGCGGCAGCACGAAGACCCGCACCGCGTCCGGGTAGGCGGCGTGGAGCTGATCGCCTCCCTGGACGTCGATGTCGAAGATGATGTCTCGCCCCTCGGCCCGCAGCCGCGCGATCTCGGCGTGCGAGGTGCCGTAGCGGTGGACGTGGACGTCCGCCCACTCGGCGAAGCCGCCGGCCTCTACCAGCGCCGCGAACGCCTCGTCGCTGACGTAGTGGTAGCAGACGCCCTGCTGCTCTGCGGGGCGCGGCGAGCGCGTCGTGTGGCTCACGCTCAGCGCGAGCCTGGGGTCACGGGCCATCAGCCGCTCGAGCACCGTGGACTTGCCGCTGCCGCTCGGCCCCGTCATCACGACCAGGAGGCTGCTCTCAGGCGATGTTCTGGGCCTGCTCACGGATCTTCTCCAGCTCGACCTTGGCGTCCACGACCTTGCCCGCGATGCCCGCGTCGCGGCACTTGGAGCCGATGGTGTTGAACTCGCGCAGCAGCTCCTGCGAGAGGAAGTCGAGGCGCTTGCCCCGCTCGTCGCCGCCGCCGCAGGTCAGGGTGTCCCGAAAGCGCGCGAGGTGGGTCCGGGCGCGGACGATCTCTTCGGTGATGTCGTAGCGGTCGGCGAAGACCGCCAGCTCCGTGGCGACCCGCGCCTCGTCGAGCTCGACGCCGAGCTTGGCCCGGGCGCCGTCGAGCCGCTGACGCAGGCGGTTTTCCTGGGCCGCGAGCACCTCGGGGGCCGCGGCCTCGACCGCGTCGGCCACCTCGCCCAGGGTGGCGACGCGCGCCAGCAGGTCCTCGGCCAAGGCCTGCCCCTCGGCCCTGCGCATCTCCAACACCTGGTCGAGGGCCCGCCCGAGCCCCCCGATCAGCACGGCGCTTGCGTCGTCGGCCGACAGCTCGGGCTTGCGGACCTCGATCACATCCCCGTAGCGCAGGACCACGTCCAGGGTCGGGCTGTGGGTCCCGCAGTGGGTCGCCAGGTCCTGTAGCGCCTTCATCAGCGCCACGGCGCTCGCGCGGTCTACGACGACCTCGGGCTCGGCGGTGCCCGCCGACTGGAGCTTTACGCTGACGTCCACGGCGCCCCGCTGGAGCCGGTCGCGCAGGAGCTGGCGCGCACTGACCTCGGCGACGGCGAGCTCCGTCGGCAGGTGCAGCCGCACCGACAGGTTCTTGTGGTTGACGCTCTTGACGTCGATCCGGTAGGTCCGGCCGCTGGCGGTCGCCGTGCTGGTGCCGAAGCCGGTCATGCTCATCACGCCCATGGGAGGCTCCGTATTCGGGGGCGGGGCGGCGCGGTCACGCCGGCGCCTCGGTGAGGTGAGCGACCTGCTCGGACCAGCCCTCGAGCAGGCCCAGGTCGTCGATGAGATCCAGGGCCACGTAGCGGCTGCGGATGTGCCGGCAGACGCGGATTGTCTTGACCAGACGCGCGAAGCCCACGTCGATGCCGCTGGCTCGGTCGACGCAGCCCGCCTGGCGCAGCGCGCGGGTCAGGCACGCGGCGGGCATCAGCGTCGCCTCGAGGCGCGCGCGGATCCCCGGCCAGCGGGCGCGGACGTCCTCGAGCTCGGCTCGCAGGGCGGCGCCGTGCTTCTGCTTGGCGGCGAGCTGGTCGCGGATCTCGGCGACGATCTCGGTGGACAGGGTGTCGTGGACGGCGCCCAGGTCGTCGAGCCAGGCGGCGTCGGCGCGGCGGGCCGCTGCGGCCTCCACCGCCAGGTCGTCGGCGCTCAGGGCGACGAGGCGCTCGTATAGGAGCGCCGAGATCCGCGTGCCGACGCCGACCTGGGTCCCGTGGAGCCCCATCAGGGGGCGCCCCCGGTGGAGCTGCTCCATGTCCCAGTAGTGGCTGATCAGGTGCTCGCCCCCCGACGCCGGCGCCGAGGTGCCGGCGGTGGTCATCGAGAAGCCTGACAGCAGGATCGCCTCCATCAACACGTGCAGGCCCTCGTCCTCGGCGCGCCCCACCTCGGGGGCGGCGGCGACCATGCGCTGGAAGACGTCGTCGAGCAGCGCCGAGGGCGTCGGGTCGTAGGGGACGTCGCGGACGAGGTGGCTGAGCACCCAGTCGGCGTTGCTGTACGGCTTGGAGAGCAGGTCGCCGAAGCCGGCGCGGTTCAGGCGCGGCGGCGCCTCGCGCAGCACCCGCGCGTCGCTGAAGATCGCCACCGGCTGCTGGGCCGGCAGGGTCCGCTTGACGCCGTCGACCAGCACCGCCGCGATCAGCGAGGTGTAGCCGTTCATGCTGGCCGCCGTCGGCGCGACCACGTAGTCGCGGCCCAGCTCGAAGGAGGCCATCTTGGCGATGTCGTTGACGGTGCCGGCCCCGACCGCCACCGCGCGCTGGCGGGGGTGGGCGGCGAGCTCGTCGCGCAGGGCGGCGATCACGCCATCCTCGCACACGAGGTGGTCGTCGCCGGGGCGGGGCGCGAGGACCCGCGCCCGGACCCTGCGGCCGGCCGCCCCCAGCAGCCGCGCCACCTGAGCGCCCGCGGCCGCCCAGGTGTGGTCGTCGCAGACGATGAGGTCGTCGCTGTCGGGGGCGTGATCGGCCAGCCACCCGGGCATGTCGGCGAGGGCGTCGGCGCCCAGGGAGACGTGGACCGTGCGCCCGCGGGCGGGGCCGGCGGCGCGGTTGGCCTCGAGGAGGCGGTCGAGGGCTGGCGATGAGGTGCTCACGGCGCGGCACAATATCGGCTCGCCCCGCGGGCGTCGAGGACAGACCCACGGGGGCCACGGGGGAGCGCGGTGAACACCGAGGAATTGGCCTTGAAGGGTGCAACGAACAAGCTCGTTGCTCGCCGTTGTGCGCATGCGTATGCTGGGAGCTATGGCCCTCGCTACCTCCACCGCGGCTCCCCCGAGTGGCCCTCCGAGCTCCTCGGCCGACCCGACGATCGTCGACCTCCTCGACAGCGTCCGCGACTACCATCCCCAGGCGGATCTCAACCTCATCCAGCGCGCCTTCTTCTTCGCTGAGCAGGCCCACCGGCCCCAGCGGCGCAAGAACGGCGATCCCTACATCGGGCACCCGGTGGCCGTCGCGCACATCTGCGCCGCGATGAAGCTGGACGAGGCCACCATCTGCGCGGCGCTCCTGCACGACACCATCGAGGACACGCCCGCCACCGACGCCGACGTCACCGCGCTCTTTGGTCACGAGATCTGCCACCTGGTGGACGGCGTGACCAAGCTCAACAAGATCCGCTTCCGCTCGAAGGAGGAGCGCCAGGCGGAGAGCTTCCGCAAGATGCTCATCGCGATGAGCCGGGACATCCGCGTGATCCTGGTGAAGCTGGCCGACCGCTGCCACAACATGCGGACCCTCAAGCACCTGCCGCCGCACAAGCAGCGGGTCATCGCCCGCGAGACGATGGACATCTTCGCGCCCCTGGCCAACCGGCTGGGCCTCGGCGCCATCAAGGTCGAGCTGGAGGATCTCTCCTTCCGCTACCTCAAGCCCGAGGACTACGCCGAGCTGCGCCACGAGGTGAACCTGCGCCTGACCGAGCGCCGCGACTACATCCAGCGCGTCATCAGCGAGATCCAGGGCATCGTCGCCGACGGCGGCCTCGCCGCTGACGTGCAGGGGCGGCCGAAGCACTTCTGGTCGATTCACAAGAAGATGCTCCGCCAGCAGATCCCCTTCTCGAAGGTCTACGACCACATGGCCTTCCGGGTCCTCGTGGACAAGTCCAGCGAGTGCTATCACGTGCTCGGCCTCATCCACGATCGCTGGCGGCCGATCCCGGGGCGCTTCAAGGACTACATCGCGCTCCCCAAGCCCAACAAATACCAGAGCCTCCACACCACGGTCATCGGCCCCGAGGGCCGCCGCATCGAGGTGCAGATCCGCACCCACGCCATGCACCGGGTCGCCGAGGCCGGCATCGCCGCCCACTGGAAGTACAAGGAGGGAGGAAAGCTCGGCACCAAGGACGAGGAGCGCTTCGAGTGGCTCAAGCGGCTCATGGAGTGGCACCGGGAGTTCGAGGACCCGACGGAGTTCCTCGAGTCGGTCAAGGTCGAGCTCTTTGCGGACGAGGTCTACACCTTCACGCCCAAGGGCGAGCTCAAGGTGCTGCCGCGCAACTCCACCCCCGTGGACTTCGCCTACAACGTCCACTCCGAGGTCGGCAGCACCTGCAGCGGCGCCATCGTCAACGGCTCCATCGTCCCGCTCCACTACGCGCTCAACAACGGCGACGTGGTCGAGATCATGACCAGCCGCGGCCAGCGCCCCAACAAGGACTGGCTGCGCTTCGTGCGCACGAACCGTGCGAAGAGCCGGATCAAGGCCTACATCAAGAGGGAGCAGCGCGCGCGCTCCCTCGAGCTGGGCGAGCAGCTGCTCGACAAGGAGCTGCGGCGCTACTCTCGGTCGCTGGCGCGCCTGCGCAAGGGTGACGAGATGAAGGCCGTCGCCACCCAGATGAACCTGTCCGGCGTCGACGAGCTCATCGTCCAGGTGGGCATGGGGAATGTGACCCCCGAGACCGTCGTCGCCTCGGCCCTGCCCGACAAGGTCAAACAGAAGAAGAGGAAGGACCAGCCCTCCAAGGACTCGATCTTTGCGCGCTTCATCGACCGCGTGCGCAAGCGCCCCGCGGGGGTCGTCGTCGACGGCCTCGAAGGCGTCAAGCACAGCATCGCCAAGTGCTGCTCGCCGCTGCCGGGCGAACCCATCGTGGGCTTCGTCACCCCCGGCCATGTCATCAGCGTCCACCGCAAGGGCTGCGTCAACACCGTCGAGATGGACGCCGCCCGCGAGGTGGCCGTCCGCTGGGGCGACGGCAGCGCCGCCGGCTACCCGGTGAGCCTGCGCGTGGTCACCGAGACGGGCGTCCCCGGGATCCTCAACGCGATGACCAAGGTCTTCAGCGACCTCAAGCTCAACATCGACGCCGCCGTCTGCGCCGAGTCCAAGGACGGCCGCGCGGACAACATCTTCCGTTTCCACACCAAGGATCTCGAAGAGCTGCGCCAGGTCGTCAGCAAGCTGGAGTCCCTCAAAGGCGTCTACCAGGTCGCCCGCGTCCGCGAGTGAGGCGCCGACCCGCCGTGGCCCGCGCGCTCATGGGTTCGACGGGTCCGTGCACTTGCGTTCGCGGCCGGTTCACCTAAGCTAGCGTCACGGGTGCCACCGGGCGCTCTGCGCTCCCATTGCAGCCATCTCACAGGCTGCTTCGCGAAGAGAGGATCATGGGCCGTCGGTCACGTAACTTCGAACCCCCCGAGAAACCCAAGCACCGCATCAACCGCGCGATTCGCTTTCCGCAGATCCGTGTGATCGGCGCCGACGGCGACCAGCTCGGGGTGATGCACCCGGACGAGGCTCGCGATCTCGCGGCCCAGGCCGGGCTCGACCTCGTCGAGGTCGCGCCCCTCGCGCGCCCCCCGGTCTGCAAGATCATGGACTACGGGAAGTTCAAGTACCTCGAGGCGAAGAAGCTCGCGAAGAACAAGAGCTCCACCCCCGAGGTCAAGACGGTCCAGATGCGGCCGAAGACCGACGACCACGATCTCGACACCAAGCTCAAGCGCGCCGCCAAGTTCCTCGATCGCGGCGACAAGGTCCGCTTCGTGATGCGCCTGCGCGGCCGCGAGCAGGCCTACCCGGACCGCTGGATCGCGCAGCTGCTCGACTACGTCAAGAGCCTCGGTGACGGCGTCCGCATCGCCACGGCGCCCAGCCGCCAGGGCCGCATGATCTCGATGCTCGTCGAGCCCGTGCCGGCCTCGGCCCAGACGCAGTCGGCGTCCTCGTCGCCCCCTGCCCGTCAGGCGCCTTCGTCCGAGTAGCTCGCGCTACGCGAGCTCGGCAGGCACACAGGCAGGCGGCGCGCCGCCGAGGTGATCGCTTCGGCCGCGCCGCCCGGTACGGCGCCGCGCCGCCGAGGTGATCGCTTCGGCCGCGACCCCCCGGTCGGCCGGCGCGCGCGCGCCGTGGATCCCGTCGCGCCGGAGCGCCAGCTGGCCAAGATGACGACGCCCCCGAGGTCCCGAAGACCTTGGGGGCGTCGAAGAGCGCCGGACGTCAGGCGCGTCGGCCTCGGGCGTCGTCCGCTACTCCACCACCAGGTCGTCGGCCGAGCGCGGCGACACGCGGTAGTTGCTGAAGCCATAGTTGAGGAAGCCGGTGACGCTCGTGAGGGTCGAGTTTTCATCGGGCGCCGTGAAGGCGTCGCCCATGATGTACTTGTCGATGAGGACGCCGGCGTCGGTCTCGGCTTCGCCGGAGTTGGTGACGCCGGTGACGTGGACGTTCGACAAGGTCACGAGCATGCCCTCGTATTTTTCGAGCTCGTCGCCGTCGAGGCCGGCGGCCAGGGGCACGGCGGCGGGCGCCGTGATGGTCGTGGCCGAGGCGGCGGCGGCGCTCGGGATGAGCTCGGTCAGGCAGTGGTACTCCATATGCTGAGCGGTGAGGGTGACCACGTCACCCATGCCGAAGCTCGAGGCCACGGCGTTCTTGTCGTAGACGAGGACGCCGCTGTAGGGATCCTGGGTGCCGTCGCTGAGGTAGAAGGCGGGCTTGTCGCCGACGGTGAAGGTGTCCGAGGTGATGACGCCGGTGACCTCGAGGCCGTCCTCGAAGTAGTTTTTGTTGTCTTCCTGGCAGCCCGTCAGGCTGCCGGCGCTGCCCTGGATGGCGGTGATGGTGGTCGCGGTGCCGGGGGTCTTGTCGACGACGTCGGCGGCGGAGCGGGGCTTGAGGCGCCACTCGCCGAAGCCGTAGCTGAGCTGGCCGGTGACGTCGTAGGTCTTGCCCACCTCCATGCTCAGGAAGAAGTCGAACTGGTAGTCGACGATGAAGCCGCCGGTCACGCGGTAGACGCCGGCGGCGACCTCCTCGGTGACGGAGACGTCGCTGACCTTGAGGAGCATGCCCTCGTACTGCTCGTCGCCGACGGCCGCCGGGTCGAGCTCGAGGGGCGCGGGGGCGTCGACGGTGCCGCCCTCGAGGAAGCTCGTCACCTTGAGCTGCGTGTTGCAGTAGAACTCGATGAGCTCCCCCTCGAGGTCGAGCACGGTGCCCGGGGCGAAGTTGGTCTGCTCGCTGGCGGCGATGGAGATGTTGATCCCAGACCAGGGGCCGCCGTCCTGATCGGCGACGTAGTAGCCGTCCAGGCCCTCGATGGTGGCGTTTTCGTCAGCCGGCACGGCCGTGTAGCGCGGCGACGTCACGACCACGGCGGTCACGCTCACCGCCGGGTTCACCGTCAGGATGCTGGCCTCGTCGCAGCCGTTGCTCTGCGCCTCGCCCTGCAAGGCCTTGACCGTGCCTGGGGTGCTCGGGACGTCGGCGGTCTGGGTGTCCGCGGTCGACGTATCATCGCCCCCGGACGTGTCCGCCGCCGCCGTGTCCGTGTGGAGGGTCGCGTCCGCGGGCCCGTCGCCGGAGCCGGAGGAGGAGTCGCAGGCCGGGGCCACGCCGACGGCGAGGGTGCAGGCGAGGACGAGCAGTCTCTTGAAAATGCGCATGATTTTACTCGA
>PDWJ01002472.1_pt1 | contig 25685 bp, 18 predicted proteins | sample 1430881 | NCBI WGS metagenome assembly PDWJ01 (sample SAMN01162460, study PRJNA174530) | Oral metagenome, whole genome shotgun sequencing project. | biome: Marine environment; feature: Marine mammal; material: Swab sample of the gingival sulcus; isolation source: swab sample of gingival sulcus...
GCTGTTACTCCTGTAATTTTATTTACATTAGTCATAATCTCTGGTGTTTTAATAAGAATATCATCTATCTCTACTCTTCTCTCTTCTATTAACTTTCTTACTGTCTTTAAGCTAAACATGACTTCTCTTAACAACATGATTAAATATATGATTAATAGTATCAGTGCAATTCCAATGCCTGAATAAATAAGATCTTTAACTGTAAATACAATTTTAGTTTCCATAACAACTCCTTTTTAAATATATATGTAATAATTATAGCATAAATTATTAAAATTATAAAAACAAAAAACTTTTATGCTATTATATATTTATGAATTATGTATATATACTGAAGTGTTCGGATAATACTCTATACACTGGATGGACAAATAATCTCGAAAAAAGAATAAAAACTCATAACCTAGGAAAGGGCGCAAAATACACAAAATCAAGGCTCCCCGTTGAACTCGTCTACTTCGAAGTCTACGAATCAAAAAGCGAAGCGCTAAAAAGAGAAGCTGAAATAAAGAAAATGAATCGCGCTAAAAAACTTGAACTGATAGAAAAAGCTACTGCGTATTAGCAGTAGCCCTTTTTTTAATCTTCAATTTTTATAATATATTTAGTAGACACTATCATATCAGGACTTGCACCACTGAAGTTATCTGCCTGTTTTGCAATATCCTCAAGTGCATTAAGAATGTCAACTAACTTATCTATTCCATCAAGTTTTTCGTTTACTCTTGACTTCATAACATCAATGCCTTCTTTTTTAAGTCTACTCATTCCATTATTTAGTTCATTTGAGCCATCTTTAAGCTTAATTGTAGCTTCTTCAAGAAGACTAGTTTTATCACTTAACGTACCCACATTGTTAAACAATAAGTTAATTCCACCACTTAGAGGTGCTATACCTTCTTTGTTAATCATAGTGAGACCATTGTATAGATTTGAATTTCCTTCTTTAATACCTGAAGCTCCTTTAAGAAGTGCTGAACTTGCATTTTCAATTTTCTCAGCGCCATCTGATAACTGGCTAACCTTTGTAGGTATTAACCCAAGCATTGATATTTCCTTACCATTAGCAAATGTAGATAATCCACTATAAAACTGATTCATACCAACAGATATTGGATTCATAGCTTCATTTAAAAACTTGTCAACTCCAACTTTTAGATTACTAACGCCACTGCTTAAATTACTAGAACCCTTCTCAAGATTAGCTATAGCAAGGTATAATTCACCATTCTGTTCATCTAGCTTAGTGAGTAACGCCCTAGAACCATCTCTTAACTGTTTAGCAGAGTTTGATAATCGAGTCATGTTATCAGATGCAGTAGCTATCTTAGATTCTAGTGTAACACTGCCTGCACTTAACTGACTAGCCGCTGCACTTAACTGTGAAACTGAAGTCTCAACATTTGTATATCCAGCTTGCAGACTTACCTGTGAGTTGCTTATCTGAAGTAATCCATTGGCTAGTGCAACAGAATTAGTTCTGAACTGGTTTACTCCATTTGCAACAGCAGTAAAGTTAGCACTGCTTGAAGCCGCTAAGTCAAGATGATTCTTCTCTGTAGCTTCACTTGCTTCTATTTGAGCTAGAATATTTAAACCTTCAGTATCTCCCGCATTTGTTAAATGTGCTTTTAGTGCATTTATTGATGTTTTAGTTTTTTGGTGAGATGAAATCGCACTATTTACACTTGACTTTGTCTGTGTTAGCGCACTAGATGTATTCTGTAATAACGCGCTTAATGAAGCTGAAGCGTTTGATAAATTTGTAGCATCACCGTGTGCCTTATTTGCAGCTGTACTTAATGCAGCATTATTTGAGCTTAGAGACTGTAATCCACCTTTTAGTGAGTTAAGACCTGCACTAAGCTGAACGTTGCCATCTTTTATACTTGTCACTGCTGTTGAAAGCTCAGAGAACTTACCTGGTAATACAGATACTGAATTGTAAAGGCTCTCAGTTCCACCTGTAAGTGTCTGCATTCCACCTCTATACTGCTCAACACCCTGTTTAATAGCTGAAGCTCCGCTAGCTAACTGAGCGCTAACATTATTAAGTTTAGCTACTCCTGCTTGAAGTTTTTTAAATTTGTCTACCGCACCGTTAACACCTGTATTAAGCTTATTTGCATTGCCAACAACTCCATCTATCTTACCCTTAAGGCCACTTAAAGCAGCTGTTTTAGAACTGAATAGTTTTAATCCATCGCTAAGTGTTTTAGCACCACTAGCAAGCGATGTAGCTCCTTTTTGTAGCTTTTCAGAACCATCTTTTAAAACAAGTGAACCATCAATAACACTCTTAAATTTTGAGCCAAGTTTATCGCTACCATTCTTTAACTTTTTAGAACCATTTATAAGCTTGTTAATGCCCTCAACCATTTGAGGAATATTTGCTGAAAACGCATTCATTCCCTCACTTAGTTTAAGACTTCCTTCAACTAGCTTTTCTGAGTTGCTTTGAAGTTTATTTAGTGCTTCTTTTATATCATCAACGCTACTTGAACTATCAATCTTATCCATCTCTGGCACTTCATTAGATATAATTAAATCTACAGTAGCTTTTTTGTAATCCTTTATCTTAGCTTTTATTACAAATTCATCCTTTATTTGATCTCCAGAATCCAGACCAATATCTTCTAATGCGCTACCTATGTTGTCTTTTAGCCCAGGTAGCATTATTGTGCTTACAGCAGTCTTATCACCGTATTTTATTACCTTAGCACCCTCTACTTCGATATTTGAAACAGAGTCAGAATCAAATAGTAAAACTGTAGCTACTGAATATGGAGCAAATAGTTCAGTCTCCTTGCCATTTACTTTGACAACTCGCTTATCATTATTATCCATTTTCACTTTGACTTCTAGCTCACCGCTTTTACCAATTAAGTCTTTAGCTTCAATAGCTTCACCATCTAGTTTATATTCTATTTTAGATGAAATAGGAAGCTTCTTATCGCTCTTGCCTTGATAGTAAATATCGCTCTTATCAGATTTCCAGTGAATGCTATCACCTTCCATCTTTACTTCCTCATCTCCCTTTAAATTCTTGATATCCTTAAGATTGGTTTTATCTAAAACATCTATTGGACCAGCTTCTCTGTGAAGATGCACTGAAACTAGAGTTTCATCAACTGTTCCGTCAGAATTCAAATGTACAAATACTGTTTCATCCTTTTCTATCACATCTTTAACGTCTGAAAAAGAATATGAAAATGGCATTATTGTTATACATGCTACAAGTAAGATAGCTAATACTTTTCTCATTTTAATCATTTCATCCTCCTCTTTATTTATATAAATATTTCATTCCCTTTGTAGTTCTAATAATTACAGGGTGGAAAAATAATAGTATTGATGGTAATAATAGTAGTATTATCAGCATACTAATCATAGCTCCTCTTGCCATCATAAGGCATATTACAGAAACTATTTCCATGTTTGAATAAAGTCCAACCCCAACTGTTGCTGCCATAAAAGATAATGCTGATGTAACAATGCTTCTAGCAGTTCCTTTTACGGTCTCTTGCATTGCCGAGTATCTATCATTATTATGGTGCAGTTCTTCAACATATCTAGATGTAAGTAAAATTGAGTAGTCTATTGTTGAACCTAGCTGTATTGTTCCAATTATTATTGATGCAACAAATGGTATTGTCTGATCAATATAGAATGGAATCGCCATATTTATAAGTATTGCAAGCTCTATTGCTGTAATAAGTAATATTGGTATAGAAATTGATTTAAATACAAAGGCAACTATTATTAGTACAAGTAAAATTGAGAGCAGATTTACGACTTTAAAGTCATGGTCAGCACTTGTTGTAAGGTCCTTTGTAAGCACCGATTCCCCAGTAAGTAAACTTCCAGTATCATATTTTTTTGTAATTGAAGTTATCTCTTCTATTTCCTTAGACACTTCATCAGTTGCAACATTGTTAAGTGACTGAATAATAATCAACTGATGATCGCCCTTCTGGAACACTTCTGTTAACTCACTTGGTAGAAAATCCTTAGGAACTGTTGGTCCAACTAAAGATTCAAAAGAGAGCACAGAATTGACGCCATCTACTTCTTTTATTTCATCTATCATCTTAATCGTTTCTTTATCTTCAAGATTTTTATCAACTAATAGAAAATGAGTAGACGCCATATCGTAGTCATTCTTAAGCTTATTATTTGATACAATTGATGGTAAATCCCTAGGAAGTGATCTATCCAAGTTGTAGTACACTTTTGTATTCAAAGAACCATATATTGCTGGAACTAATAACACAACTGTAAGTATAAGTAGTATTACATGGTGTTTAGTTACAAATGCTGCTGTTTTAGCAAACTTTGGTAAGAGTATCTTATGCTTAAACCTTTGAAGTGGTTTTTCAAAAATAAGTATTAGTCCAGGTAGTATTGTAACCGCTGTTATAAGGCCAAATACAACTCCCTTTGCCATAACAATACCTATATCCTTACCAAGGGTAAGCTGCATTGCAAGCAGTGCTAAGAATCCCGCAATTGTTGTAAGTGAACTCCCAGCTATTGCAGATATTGTCTGTGCAACTGCTGACGCCATGGCATCAATATGGTCATCATGCTTTGACCTCTCCTCTTCATATCTGTGATATAAGAAGATTGAATAGTCCATTGTTACCGCAAGCTGAAGTACAGCTGCAATAGACTTAGTTAAGTACGATATTTCTCCTAGGAAGTAGTTTGTTCCCATATTGTAGAGTATTGCAAAAAGTATGTTAAATAGGAAAAGAATCGCTATTAATATTGACTCTGTAGTAAAGCAAAGCACTATGAAACTAAGCAGCACCGCGATACCTACATAAATAGGTGTTTCGGTTGAAATAAGGTCCTTAGTATCCTTAACTAGCGCACTAATTCCTGACAACCACGCTTCTTTTTTGGCAATACCTCTAATTTTGTCAATCGCACTCATTGTCTCATCAGATGATGCAGAATTTTGGAACTTTATAAAGAGTATTGTAGTATCTTCTCTATAAAAAGCATCCTTTAGTTTGTCTGGTAACATCATCTTTGGAACGCTTACATCTACGATATCATCTCTCCATATGACTGAATCAACGCCTTCAATAGAAGATATCTTGTCTTTAAGCTTTAGCACCTCAGATTCTTCTGTGTCCTTTAATATAAGCATTGATGTAGCAGCATTGTGAAATGTCTTATCTAATATTTTTTGTCCCTGTGTAGATTCTAGGTCCTGCGGAAGATAGGTTAATAAATCATAGTTTATTCTAGTTCCTACAAAGCCCAAAATAGAAGGTATTAGCAGAACTATGGCTATGAATAATACTATTAATCTCTTCTCAGCAATAAAATGACCAAATTTTGTGTAATGTGGTGATTTCATTTTTCTTCATCTTCTTTCTTTATAAATTTATTGAGTCCTTATCATTTTCACTTATCTTTTTATAAAAGCCCCATGAAAGCTTCTTTTGAACAAAGTTTAATAGCGCTCTTCTTTCATAGAAATAATCTATTATTGTATTAGTGAATTCAATAACCCTATCTATTGGATCTATTTCTTCCATCGTATCAACTTTATTGACTGCATCTTTTATCAGCCTATTAGCAAGTGTTATAACTAACTGCTCTTCTAGTTTATTCTTATCAGGGAAGTATAAATAAAATGTTCCCTTTGCTACACCTGCTCTACTTGTAATTTGATTGACGCTTGGTTCAATAGTGTTTGGAGTAAGATAGAGTTCTAATGCAGACTCAAGTATCCGTTTTCTTTTTAATTCTTTTTTCTCTTCTATTTTCTTAATTGTTTCCATATCATCTCCTTTTCTGACCAGTAGTCATTTTTCACAAAACATAGTATAACCCAAAAATGACCGGTGGTCAAGTTTTTTAAAAAATACTTTTAGGAAATAAAAAAAGACTGCCTAAACAGTCTTAATTAATCGCCGCTTCAACAAGTCCATAGAACAGTGGATGTGGTCTATTTGGTCTTGATTTAAACTCTGGATGGAATTGACAAGCTATGTAGAATGGATGATCCTTTAGCTCTATTATTTCAACCAGATGTTTATCCGGTGACATACCACTAATTACAAAACCATGTTCTTTGAATATATTTCTATACTCGTTGTTGAATTCATATCTATGTCTATGTCTCTCAGATATTTCGCCTGACTTATAAAGCTCTTTTGTCCTAGTGCCATCAACTACATGACAGTCATATGCACCAAGCCTCATAGTGCCACCCATTTCCTCAATATACTTTTGATCTTCCATTATATGGATTACGCAGCTTCAATCTTCCCTTCAATTCCTCTGTCTCCAAAGCCACCAGGTATAACAACTCCATCGACATCACCGAGTAGGTCAGCTGCATTGCCTTTATCTAAATTCTCGCTTGATATCCATTTTATATCTATATTTGCACCTAAGTGCATTCCTGCATGTTCAAGTGATTCATAAACCGATATATACGCATCCCTTAGTTCGACATACTTACCTACAATTGCAATTCTTACAGTTTTCTCTCTTACTTTGTCAATCTGAACGATTTCTTTCCACTCTTTTAAATCTACACTCTTGCACTTAAGCCCTAGCATATCGCAAGTTTTTCTTGCAAGCCCCTCTTCTTCAAGCATTAGTGGAACTTCATAGAGTGACTCTGCATCTAGATTGTTAAATACATCAGAACTATTTACATTACAGAAAAGTGCTATCTTATCCTTTAGCTCATTTGATAGGGCCATTGGTGACCTACAGATGATTACATTTGGCTCAATACCAATCTCTCTAAGTTCTTTAACAGAGTGCTGCGTTGGTTTGGTCTTTAGCTCTCCAGCCTTATGTAAGTATGGTATAAGAGTAACGTGAATATACATCACATTGTCTTTTCCTTCATCATATTTCATCTGCCTAATAGCTTCAAGAAATGGAAGTGACTCAATATCTCCAACAGTACCTCCAATTTCAGTTATAACTATATCAGCTTCATTTCCAAGAATTTTAATCCTTCTTTTTATCTCATCAGTTATGTGGGGAATTACTTGAACAGTAGAACCAAGGTAAGCGCCTTCTCTTTCCTTTTCTAAAACATATTGGTAAACTTTTCCTGTTGTAACATTGCTGTACTTGTTTAGATTCTCATCTACAAATCTCTCATAGTGACCTAGATCTAAATCAGTCTCTGCTCCATCATCTGTAACAAAAACCTCTCCATGTTGATATGGACTCATAGTACCTGGGTCTACATTAATATACGGATCAAATTTTTGCATAGCAACTTTATAACCTCTAGACTTAAGTAGCCTACCAAGTGATGCTGCAGTTATTCCCTTACCTAAAGAAGAAACTACTCCTCCTGTAACAAATATATACTTTGTTTCCATTAAATCCCCCTAAAAAAAAAGTGGTGGTTATCCTATAAAATAGGATTCCCACCAACAGTAAATCTACACTAGATGGGCACCCTATGTGGGTGCTCACAAAAATAGTATATATTATTACTATGTTGTAGTCAATACTTTTTAAGTTCAATAGTCTCTTTCCAGATATTTTTATAAATATACAATCTAATTCGTTTTTTAAGCTCTTATTTTACCAACTTATTATATATTTCTTTTATGGCACCATTTGCCCATTCTTTAGGAATAGATGATCTCGCTCGCTCATTTTCATCATTTAGTATAAGTACAAAAATGCGCACTTCATTCTCTTTATCTTGAGTTCCCCATTCTTTTAAACCATTCTTTATAAAGAGTTCGTATAACTCCTCATCAGACATATTGTGTAATTCTTCTTTTGTATACTTTCTTTCTTCATTACCAAAATTACTCACATTAATGTATATAACAATCACTACCAAAACCAACAACAATAATAATATTGTAATTGTAGTGTTTTTATTAGTTTTCATAAGAATTACCTCTTTTCATATATTATATAATAATTATTTTCATAAATACGTTCATCTGTCCAAAACTTATGTTTAGGAGTTTTACGTGTAATATCTGCCTTATATCCTAATTAATCTAAAACTTAAAAAACTATCAGATGATTCTTCTTTGTCATATTGCCTATCTTATAAGCGAAACAAATTCATCAACTAGCTCTTCAAACATATCAAGCGCTTCGTCAATTACATCCCCTTTTAGCATATCAACACCTGCCTCGTTTAGAACATCAATAGGATATTTAGATGATCCTGCTTTTAGGAATGAGAAGTACTTGTCTAGTGCTCCTTCTTTTTTCTCTATTACCCTCTTTGATAAGCTTAGAGCTGAACTAAGACCTGTTGCATACTGGAAAACATAGAAGTTGTAGTACATATGAGGAATTCTACTCCACTCATATTTGATATCTTCATCTATCTCAACATCTTCACCAAAGTACTTCTTAACAAGTTCATAGTACATCTCATTTAGTTTGTGAGAAGTAAGTGCACCACCTTCCTCTACAACTCTGTGAATGTCCCTCTCAAACTCGGCAAACATAGTCTGTCTAAATATTGTTCCTCTTATCGTATCTATAAAATTATTTATAAGGTATAGCCTCTTATTTACATCTGTCTCCTTACTCAACATATAATTACTTAACACGCTCTCATTAAATGTAGATGCTATCTCTGCTAAGAAAATAGAATATGAAGAATAAACATATTCTTGGTTGGTACGAGAATAATGTGAATGCATAGAATGACCTAACTCATGTGCTAGGGTGAACATATTGTTAACATTATCCTGCCAGTTCAAAAGTATATACGGATTACTGTCATACGAACCTGAAGAGTACGCACCACTTCGTTTCCCAGGTGTTTCATATAAATCTATCCAATTCTCACTAAAGGCTCGCTTTAAGTTATTAACATAATCATCCCCCATTATCTGTAGGGCGTTTACTATATTCTCCTTAGCTTCATCATAGCTTACTTTGTATTCAAAATCCTTTAATAATGGAAGGTGCATATCATACATATGCAATTTCTCAAATCCAAGGATTTCTTTTCTAACTTTATTGTACTTGTATAGCTTTGGCAGTGAATTATTTACTTTTTCAATTAACTTATCATATATCTCGGTAGGAATATTGTTCGCAAAAAGTGCTCTGTGTCTTGCACTTTCATACCCTCTAATCTTAGCTAATGCGACTCTCTTCTTAACTTCTGTTGAAAGCACTTCTGCTAGTGTATTAGTGTGCTCTTTGAACACATTATACATTTTTTCAAACGCTTCTTTTCTAATCCTCTCGTCTTTTGATTCAAGAAATAGTACATAGTTACCATGAGTAAGTTCAACTTCGTTTCCATTTTCATCTTTTATCTTGCCAAACTTCATATCGGCATTATTTAACATTCCAAAAATAGAGCCCGGAGCGCTTATAACCTCACCAAGACTTGATATTATTTTTTCCTCTGATTCACTTAATACATATGGTTTTTCCCTTAATATATCATCAAGATACATTAAATATTTACCGTCTTCATACTCTTTGGCATACTTAACAATCTTAGTTTCATCACATTTTAGCAGTTCAGGTTCAAAAAATGACAACTTGCCAGATATTTCAACCAGTTTTGACTTGACCATATTCTGGTACGCTTGATACGTATCATCTCTTAAATCTAAGTCATTACTTAAATGTGCATATACATAGACATTGTGAATCAGTCTATTAAGTTTAAGCGATGCTTCTATCGCATTAAATAGGTTCTCCTTAGAATCTGTAAGTATACCTTTATACTTTAAAACATCATCTGTTAAAGAATCCATTTTATTAAAGTCAGTTAAAAAAGCCTTATCATCTTTGTACAAGGGACTTAGGTCCCATTTATACTCACTTGATATCTCATCTCTACTGCTATAGCTAATCATTTCATCTCCTTATAAAAGTAAATTCTTTTCTGAATTCAGAATATAGAATCCTTTTCTGTTCATATTGTCTTTTCTGTTATATTTCATAACACTTCCATCGAGTTGTCTAAAAACTCCACCAGCTTCAGTTATTATTATGTCCATTGGAGCAACATCCCACTCCATTGTAATACCAAACGAGTAGTGTACATCAGCGAGTCCCCTTGCAATGTATCCCGCTTTTCTAGAACCACCCATTTTTCTTATAACACTGATTCTTGGGTCTTCAAATAAATCTAATAAATCCTTTTTTACAGCACTATGAGTCCTTATTATTTCAAGCTTTTCTGTATTTTCTTTTACATATAGTCTCTCTACTTTGCCTTCGTATTCAAAGAAAGCACCCTCGCCCTTAATAGCGTAGTACATTTCTTTTATTACAGGACAGTAAACAAGTCCAACAACCACTTCTTCACCTTTTACAAGTGCTATATTAACGGTAAATTCATCGTTCTTTTTAACAAACTCTCTCGTTCCATCAAGTGGATCAATTACCCAAACATATTCTGCTTCAAATCGACTTAAGTCGTCTTCACTCTCCTCAGATAATATCGCATAGTCTGAAAAATTCTCTTTTAACATATTAACTATAACGTCATTTGATTTCTGATCCGCAATTGTCAGTGGAGTATTATCAGACTTATACTCAACATCAAAATCGTAATTGTAGTATATGTCCAATATCTCTTCAGCGCCTTTTAGCGCTGCCTTCTTCATAATTTCTAATTCTTTTTTATACATAACACCTCACATAAATAAAGAAGTTCTAAAAAGAACTTCTTGTTAATCAAACATTGGGATTTCAAACCTCAACTCATATCCAATTATCTTTTTATATAATCTAGCTATATAGTGAGTTTGTTTTCTTGCCCAACCAATATCAGTTGCATATTGATGATTATGGGTTACATAGTTCCATCTCATCTTATAAAGAGTGTTTTGACCATAGCTATTGTGGATATAATTATCAGAAATCCATTTTGCTCCACCTACAATAGCTTTTTCTGGTGTAAACCATCCTTTCTTATATGCATACTCTGTTCCTTTTCTTATAGGAGCGCTATCATATGCGCCAATCCCATACATATTATAAACTACAACCTCTGTACCATCTGGCTTAGTATATACACTTCCAGTAGCAAGTGTGCTAGTACCATGACCGGTTTCAAGTAATGCGTGTGAGACTAAATACATCTCATTTACATCATACATATCACTTGCCTGCTTAAATGCATATCCCATTGAATCAAATATACCTTCACCATCTAATACATTATCTAGCTGATCTACTGTTATAGCTGTTGATCCCTCAAGATTCAAAAACTGGTACATATTTGAATTTACGCCTTTAGTTGAATCAACATTTGAACTATAAACCCAACCATCTGATTGTTTTGTCCTAATTTTAGTCCAATTACCGCTTTTCTTAATAACCGGATATATTTTTCCTTTTTTTAGAACACTAATCACTGAGTAACTAGTTCCTGGACCGCTTCTAAAGTTGACTTGATTCTTTTTTACCATAACATGTTTTTGAAGTTTAGTAGTCTTAGTCTCTATATTTTCAGGTTTTGTAAAACCTGAATGTACCCATCCTGTAATACTTCCCTTCTTTATCTTTCTCCAAACACCAGAGCTGCCACGAACTTTATATTTTTGTCCCTGGTATACTTGAGTTAGAATATCATGGTCAGTTCCTGGACCACTTCTAACATTTAATACTGCTGTGTTTATTATGATGTTGTAATTCTGTTGGTTTTCATAAGGATTATTTACCAAACTGATGTTACTAGGATTCATCTCTGATCTTATTTCATCCTTGGTTGCAGTTACCCAACCACTACCATCTCTCCATGTAGTTGCATTACCATATTGTTCATTCACAAACTGGTCAATCGTCATTGGTACATGTACAAATGTTGCATAGTTAGTGAGGTCAGTCTTTGTTGTCTTTATCTTTTTGATAAATTTGTTAAATGCGTTTCCTTTTCTCGCATAAACGACTATGCTATAAGTTCCTTGTTTTTCAACATTCCATTTAATTGATTTACTAGTGCTGTAGTCACGAATCTTCTTTTTATTATAGCCATCATCAGCGTATACCTTGTATCTAAGACCGCTATTATTTCCTTGGCTCAAGCTTATGGTAATAGGATCATCAGAAGCATAACTAGTGCTACTGAAGTTTATTCCTACTGGTTTTATACTTGATGATCTAACTTTATAAGTTCTAGTTCTATAACCTACGTAACCAGTAACTGAGTCCTTAACATATACTCTTATTTTAACATTTCCAGTTTTGTTAAACCTAGTAATAAAGTATCTCTTCTTAGAAAAGTCTCTTAACACATACTGTGAACCATTTTTTATCAAAACATACTTAAACCTAGGTTTCTTATAACCAGATGTAACCGAACTAAATTCTACATCTCCGTTCTTATAAAGATATCCCTGTTTTGACTTAAATGTTATATCCTTCTTGATAGGTACTATCTTCATTTCTGCGAAATTTGTCATGCTTCCATTTTTTACATTAACTCTAATTGTAAATGGAGTTGAATCAACTAATTTATATGATAGTTTTTTACTATTAGAGAAAGCCTTTAAAGTAGACCACTTTCCATTTTTCTTAAGTTTAAACTCATATTTTGAGTTGCTCTTAGATGCACTTGCTAAAAACTTAAGTGTTCTACCCTTAACAATCTCTGAGTAAGAATCGGTTCTTTTAAGATTTGCTGTTATTCCACTATACTCAATAACAAAATCTCCATGAACCCATCCCTTTGAACCATTATAATCTATTTTAAACCATCCATCGCTTTTTTCATAGTAAGAGTACGTTTCGTCCTTATTGACATAACCTAATATATCGCTTGATGTTGATGGGTGCGCTCTTACCCTTAACGATTCTGTATTGATTTTCACTTCTCCAAGGATGCTACCACCTGAATCATTCTCGTATCCTTCAACATATGATGAGTGAATCCAAGAATAAGCACCATCATAATAAATCTTAATCCATCCGTTCTTTATTTTATAGTAGCTACGAGATTGACCTTTTTTCAGATAACCTCTAGTCCCAAAATCAACTCCAGGTCCTCTACTTACACGCGAATTATCTTTTTTGACCTTAATGTTGCCTATTTTTGAAACGCCATACTTAGTCTTCTCTCCATAACCTCCGTGAACCCAAGAATACTTCCCTTTGTACCATATTTTTAGCCAACCATTTTTTTCCTCATAATAGGTATATGCGTATCCTTTTTTAACATATCCTCTAAGAGTAGCTGATTTTTTTGGTTGTGTTCTAACTTCTAGCTTGGTTATAGTAACCAAATATTGACCAATTTTTGAAGCTGATTTAGGTTTTTTCACGCCATAATCAGAATTAACCCAAGCATAATCACCTTTATACCATATCTTTATCCAATCTCCGCTTTCTTTGTAATAGTTATATACTTTATCTTTTACTAAATACCCTCTGATTGAATAAGAAGTTGATGGACCTGTTCTTGCACGCAAATAAGATCTACTTGTCTTAAATGTGCCTTTAGAAGTCGAATTTGGAGTTGTATTAAATACCTTTACAAAATCTCCATGAACCCATCCATTTTTATTATTAAAATCTATTTTATACCATTTTTTTCCATATTGATCATTTGAAGAGCCTTTTACTACATACGTATCGCCATAAGAAATCATACCTATTTTATTGCCATAAATAGCATCTCTAACATTTAGTAGCTCAGTATTTACCTTTAGTTTTTGCTCAGAAAAAGCTACACTAGAAAACAACATAATAATCAGAATCAAACTTATTATCTTTTTCATAGTACCTCCTGTGACTTAAAATTATATCATATATGCTTAATATAAGCAATTTTTGAACTAAAAAGGTAGTGCAATCACTACCTCTTATACATCGTCTTAATATAATAATCTACAAGTTTTTCAGCTGCAGCATTCCAACTGTTACCAAGTGTGTGTATCCTAGACTTTCTACACATGTCAAAATATACATCCTCGTCTGAAAACATTTTCTTTATTTTACTTACAAACATTTCAGCATTTTTATCCCTAATAGCAAGACCATTAAACCCATCTATAATGTTGTCTGTAACGCCACCTCTATAGAGTGCGATTACTGGTATACCTGAAGCCATTGCCTCAAGTACAGCACTTGCATATGCAACATGCTCTGATGCAAAGACAAACACGTCTGAATCTCTATATAGTTTTGCGAGCTCTTCTTCATTTAGTTTAGTTATCCAATTTATATTCTCTGTTTTTTTGCTCTCAAGTTCAGATTTCAAAGGTCCTTCACCAACTATGTCAAATCTGAAATCATAATTGTCCTCATTTAAAATATTTGCTATTTCAACAAGGGTATCTATATTTCTGTCTTTAGATATTTTACCAACATACAATAGCCTTTTGGTCTCAGATAGCTTTTTATCCTTTTTAGGGTGATATAGTTTAGTGTCAATTCCTCCACTCCATTTGTCATTGTTCTCTATTCCAAGTGACTCAAGTTGAGCTAGGCAATAATCTGATGGAACCAAATTTATATATGCTCTTTTATGAATCGCCTTGACATACTTGTAATACGCACGTCTTGATAAATCAAATGGATAATGCTTATAGTAATTATGTAAATCTATATTGTAAGAAGCTACAAATGGAATAGACCTCTCATTTGCATACTTTGATGCAAGTAGGCTAATTGGTCCTTCAGACATTATATGAATAACATCTGGTCTAAACATATCTAACTTTTTTCTAAATTTTTTGTATACTATAAACGAAAAGTTCAATTTATTATAAAATCGAACCTTTGCTTGCTTAAAAAACACATGCTGATCATCGTTGTTATCTGGATTTCCAGGTAGATACAGCCTGTATATAATTGACATCTTATTAAATTCTCTCTCAAGTTTTGATATAGTATTTACCACATTATTATCATCAGGATAATATGTGTCTGATATCATTGCTACTCTCATAATGCCTCCAAAAAGTGAACAGAAAAGCTATAAAATTTTGATTAATATATTGTCGTACTTAGCTCTTCGCAAATATTTATGGGCATATGAGTTATCATATACACCAACTTCTATAGAACTAATATTATTAAATATATTGCCCTTTATTTCACTTACGCTTTTTGGCAAGGTTATGCTAGTCAAGCTAGTACAACCTGAAAACGCGTTTTCTTTTATTGAATAAACTCCTTCAGATATATCAATACTGCTCAAGTTCTTACAATTATAAAATGCATTTTTGCCTATAATCTTCATACTGCTTGGTATCTTTACACTGCTCAGATTTGAATTCTTATAGAATGCTTTTTCCATAATATTTAAGTATCCGTTTGGTATTTCAAGTGTCTCAATAGTGTTATTAGAATTAAATGCATTTTTTTCAATATTTCTTATATTAACACCATGTATAATCGAAGGTAGTTTTACGTTTCCTGAATCAATTGATCTACCAAAAAGACTAGCGGTGAATATAAGATCTTTATATATCCAACCTTCATGGCTCCTCTTATATGGAACTGTTTCAACTTCTATGCAATCAAGTAGCACTCCAAATAGCTCGTTCATAAGATTTGCTATGGCGTATTTATAATTACCAATAGTTAATACTGTATCACCCTTAGAAATGCTATTTCTAAAACTGTCTTTTAATTCTTCAATTTTTTCAAAATGGCTTAATTGAATACCATCGTTTGCTATCTCTTTTAATTTACTATATATCTGCACAACTCTATCCCCAAAGAACAGAGCTAAGTCAGCCTTTGAAGAAAGAATATTCTCAGCTATAATTTCGCATTCTCTCGAAGTTAATTCGGCTGAATAATTGGCGTCACTTATAAGCGCTATCTTTTTACCATCAGAGTTGTTATACTTTAATTTTTGCAAACAATAAACCATTTCATTTGGACTGTCGCATTTCAGATTTATATTAAAGTTAACACCATCATATTCTTCTTTTGAGCATCTAACCTCTACAAATCTATACCTCTTAAGTGCGCTTATAATGTCTTTTCTATCTATTTTATTAAGTTCTGCTATGATAAATGCTTCCACTGAATTCATTACTGCATTAAATACATCAAACTCTTTTGAAGTAATAAGTTCTACTTCTTCTTTTGTACCTTTGTTATTAAGCGTATATTTTATGACTCCATCTTCAGTTTTTATATCAGTTGCATAGTAATCAGATAAGCTATTATCTATGCTATAGTATATGGCATTTTCTAAGCCACATTCTCTGTTTTCTTCTCTTGTTACAATAAGGCCGTCACATCTAACACAGTTATTAGGTGACAGTACGTAATCAGCTCTAACGAATTCCTTTTCATTTGGTGAGATCTCACTAACATAAACTTCAGTCTCTTCATCTATTGAGAGTACACTGCTAGCATTGCTTAAGTTTAAACGCGATTCAAGTATTTCATTAATCATGCTAAATGAGTTTGAACAATCTTCTGACTTTATAATATGATTCACCTTAACTTTCGAGTACATCTTTCGATAACAATTAGCAAGTTTTATATATGCTTCCTCTATATCATCAACCACTATCTGAGTAAATCTTTCACCAAGGTCAATCGGAGTAACAATAAGTTCTGCTCCATTATTTATAGCTATAATAGCATTCTCATAAGCTTCATCTATAGTCATACTTCCGTGTTCTTTATCATATAAAACGGCAACTGAGTTTTCTTTTTGAAAATCTGGTGTACATATTCCGCTGAACACCTTATCAAACTTACAGTTATAATCCATTCCTAGGATTTCGTGAATTTTAGATAACTTTACAGAGTGATTAGAAAACCCAAGTCCACTGTAATTCTTGCCTGCAATCTTTATCAAGCTATCCTTTGAAGTATTCATTTCGCTTCTTTTATCTGAATTAACTTCACATGTAACAGGTACGTTTACAAACTTATCACCTTTATATTCTTCGAAAATATGACATGGCAAGTACTCAAGATCTGTGTACACAAGACCATCTACCTTGGTTAATTTTAGTTTTACAATCAAGTTATCACATTTCTCACCACTTGTAAGAGAACCCAACGAACAAATAACAGGTGACCTTCTAGTGTCACTCTTAGTTATAAAGTCAATCTTCTTAACATAATCAAGAGAACCTACAAGTACATCTACACCACTTTGAATTATATCTGATGATATTTGTCTGCGCTCTTTATCATATATCGATTTTCCCCAATCAATACTTGTTATTATGCATTCAGCTCCTGCTTTTTTAGCACTTGAAACATCTGAAGCAAGTCTGCTCTTGCTATACTTATTAACTAGTACACTTTTGCCAAAATCACTTAATGATTCTTCTAAGCTAAAATCTATAGAATATGAAAGCATTGCGACCTTTATACCATTTATCTCAAAGAGTAGAAATCTTTTGCTCTTTTCATCTTCAAAAAGTCCAGTGTTTATTATGTTTCTTTTTCTCAGTTCAGCTAATGTAGACTCAATGCCCTTGCTACCTAAGTTAAGGTTGTTTTCATTAGATAACATAAATGCATCGAAACCAACTTCTTTAACAGCATCTATAAACTCAATAGGGGCATTATTGATGACGTTTTCTGCTTCATATAAATGCGGTCTAAACTCACCAGTGTAATAGAACTCATCAGCTACTAAAGTTCCAAGCTGACCAACTGTCAAGTCAGAGTCACTCAGCACATCCTTTAGATTGCTTAACAATTTATCATAGTCATTTGTTTTACTATAAGCTTTATAAATTGCACCATCAAATAGGATGCTTCCAGAAAAAACAATACCTGCTTCATTATTCTGAGAAGAATCCTTTTTTAAATATATACCATCCTTGTATTCATATCGAGACGCAGAGTTGACACTGCATTCGCTGCAACCACTCTTTTTCTCAGATAGAAATCTACCATATTCTGATGCATCTTTTATAAAAAACTTATCAAAACTACTACCCATTACAAAACCCCTTTTGTCAAATATTAACTATTCTCTATAATATTTTTTATGTTATCAAGACCAAGTCTTTCGATAGTTCTACCATTTTCTCTCATATCTCTACCAAGTGCCGCTGTAGCTATCTCTATCAATGAAGTACATACAGGTGTTGGAACGCCTAAATACTTTCCAAGAGTTTCAAGCATAACTAGTCCTTCAGGCACATCTTCTGAAATATATCTTGAGTCAACCTTTACTGGTCCTTTAGCTCTGGTTGGCATGTTTGCATACCAGAAGAATATTTCTTTAGCATCTCTATCATCATCAAGTGTATTCCTCATCTTACATGCTTCTACATATTCAATTCTTTCGTAACCAAGTTTTTCAAGCACATCCATTTTTTCAGCATCTAGTTTTTCTAAAATATTCCAAACACTTGGAGTCCATACTTCCCAGTACATGCAATAATCTCCATTCGTTTTCTCTATTCTTGGGATACTCATTATCGCACCTACTGTATGTACTATCATATTTGGATTATGTAACGCTACCTCTACTGTAGACATGTACATAAAATTAAAGTCAAAAGGTTCAAGTTTCGCTTTTGTCTCTTCTAGTTTAGACTTTGGATATACGCCAAGCATGTTGCGAGCATTTCTAAATCCAACTTTTACTAAACCAAATTCATTTTCTTCATCCAGTCTACAATCAATAAATGAACTTGTAGCTTCAACAATTGTAACATCCTTATCAGATACATGCTTAAGAACATACGCAGTAGAGAGGTATCCTGGGTTGATTATTATTGTCTGTCCATCTCTAACATGATCAGCAATTCTTTCTATAAGGTCTTCATGATATCTAGTTTGAATATAGATAATTATAACTTCTGCTTCTGAAATTTTTGATAGATCCCTTGTAACATTATGTATATTTGCCTCACGTATTTTGCCCTCTTCAAGCAACCTAATCTTTTTTTCTTTTTCTAAATATTTAAAATTCTCATCATGCATGCTCTTAGATGTCTTTACAAGCGTTACTTCCATTCCTTTTAATGTTAAGTCTGCAGCCACTGCGCATCCTGCGTTACCAGCTCCTAATATAGCAATCTTCATTTGCGTCCCCCTCTCGTGTTAACTATATATTATTTATTTTTCTTTTTAAGTCTATCTTCTTTCTGAAGAAACTAGCTATTTCATCAGTAAACTCTGCAACTTTGTGTAGATCCTGATGTATGTTTATTTCAAGTATTTTTGTTCCAATATCGGATACAACAACATCAAATCCCATATATTCAAGTTCAGGCATTGACTTAGAAATCTCCAGCACTTTTGTACATATGTGATCCCACTCAGGTACATATCCTTTAATTTCAACTCCCGTATCAGGATGGATGTTGCACTCTTCATAGAAGTGATCAACGAGTCTCTCTCCACCGTCATATCTTCCATCATCAAGATTTACATTTGCAACGATTCCTCCATATGCGACATTATCAGTGAACCCACTTTTTGAAGAACCAATCCTCATATAGCATTGTTCTATTCTAGGTTCGTTCTTATTATTGTTTATGACCATCATCCTTAAGGTATTAATTGAATTAGGATATATCTTTCTAAGTTCTGGAGCCATGAATAGATACTCTGTAACCACATAGAACGATCTCTGAGACTCCATAAGCGTTACGAGTTCATCTCTTGTGGTCGGCTTAGCATTCACAAAGAACTTACCATCGGTGTACTCAAGTTTGTAAAAACCATCTCCATGTAAGCCTGCTGAAGGTTTAAATGCTAGTAGTCCCTTCTCCTTAAGCATATCAACTACACTATCAATATCTACTTCAAATCCCTTGTTATAATCTGGCATTGCATATACATTCGTTATAGCCTTGTCTTTGCAAAGCAAGAAATAATATTCAGGAAGGAGTTCCTTAAAATCCTCCATGGTATATCTAAAAGTAGCCTTATCATTTAGCCAAATTTGATAAACCCCATTTATCCTATTTAACCAATAATAATCATAATCAGAAAGAAAATGCTTGTAGTTGTCATCTGTAAGTTCATACTGATGTATTCTAAAGGATAAAAATCCTCTCTTCCATGCCCACATTTTATTCTTAAGCGATATTTTCTTAGTATTTAAAAGGTCATCTTTTAAGGCTTTAATCCAAAGTTTTTGCATATACAAACGAATGCCTTTTCTTGAATACCTTCCAGCCACTTTATCTATAACTTTTTTATTAACTATCTTATAGTAGCTCTTTTTAAGTTCTTTTTTCTTCTCTTTAGATTTATTTAATAAATATTCATTCAGTCTATCGGATGGGCCGTATTTAGGAATTTCCGGGCTTGTATTAAAGCTCTCAAGCCTTATATCATCTCCAAGTAAAGTGAAAGTGATTGAGAAGTAGTTAAGAGGTCCGAGTTTATCTGAGAAAATCATCGAGTACTTCTTTACTTTATCTATCGCTTTGCTACTTATTGTTATTTCACCGTAATCATCAGTAAAATTATCAACATCAAGATAAGTTTCTACATATTTATCAATGTCCTCATCCCACTTCATATGATTAACATGAAGGACTCTTTTATCCCTATCCTCAATGTCATTGCCTACAAACAGCTCAAGCGATTCCCTTTCATATCTTGTACCTCTTAGTGACTCATCAAAAGGCTTTATTACAACATAATTTGAAACCTGATTTCTTGCAAAATAATTCCAACTAACATTTTTGCCATTTTTATTAATAAGAGATATATCTCCCTTACTATGTCTTAGAATATAACTCCTATTATCGGTATTATAAAAAGATGGCTTTAATAAATAAGGTCCACCCTCTTTAACAAAGTTAATAAGGTCAGTTCTTGACATAACCTTATTATTAGACTTGTTTATAATAACAGTCTCTTTATTTCTCTTTATAATACTAATGAGCACACTAGGTATTACTTCACTATAATCCTTTAATATATGAGCAGTAGATATATGATCTCCAACCCATTTAACAAAGCTATTATTAAACGGATTAAGTTCCATATAATCTAAATCATTTATGTGCTTTACATTCCTAATCTCGTTTTTATCATTTATTCCATAGTTAAAAAGCGATGTAGGTAAGTATCCATTATTATACGCTACATCAATGAACTCTTTTGAAAATCTCTTGTCATAGTATTTTTTTTGTCTTTTATTTAAATGGAACCATTTGGCCGCTATATCCCTATTATAACCTTTTTTAACAATATCTATAATGCGCTTTTCTACTCCAATTTTTCTTTTGACTCTTTTAAAAGTGTTCATCAAATTTTAACCTTCCTCAAACCGTTTTAAGTATAAAACAACTTCCTTTTGAAAGTAATTATATCAAAATTTATCTCAAAAATATACGTGTTAACCAGTAAATTCTTCATATTTTTTTATTACTTCATCTGTGTTGCCAATCATTTTTATTTTTCCCTTATTTAGCCAGATAATTCTATTACACAGATTTGATATAGTTTGTAAGTTGTGAGAAACAAAAAGCACCGTTTTATTCTCACATCTTATTAATTCAAGCATTTTTGCTCTACTCTTTTTCCTGAATTTCTGATCTCCAACGCTTAAGACTTCATCTATAAGCAATATATCTGTCTCAAGGTTTGATGTAATACTAAATGCTAACTTTGAATACATACCACTAGAGTATGTCTTAACAGGCTTATCTATATAATTACCTATATCAGCAAATTCAATGATCTGGTCCTGTTTTTCCATAAGTTCTTCTTCAGTAAAACCAAGAAGCATACCAGATATCAATATGTTTTCTCGTCCCGATAGGTCACCTTTAAATCCTACGCCTATCGAAGAAAGTGAAACACTATTTCCATGTAAGTCAATTGTTCCCTCATCAGGTGAAAAGACACCAGATATCGCTCTAAGCAGGGTGCTTTTTCCACTACCATTAGAACCTATTACACCAACAATTTCTCCTCTTTTTACTTCAAAACTCACATCATCAACCGCATTTATGAAGTCACTTTTAGATTTATTAAAAGAAAGTAGATTTCTCTTAATAGAATACGACTTTAAATTTTTATATTTAATTGTCAAATTTTTTACCGTTATTGAAACATCTGATTTCACTTTATATCACCTTAACATAACTATTCTCATTTTTATAAATGAGTCTTATCCCTAGTCCACTAATTAAAAGCCCTACAACCATCCATATTAAGTAGTATTTAACATTTACTCCCTTAGAATAAAGCATTACATCTCTAAAAGAGCTAAGTATAAATGCAATAGGGTTAAATCTCAACATCGCATATGCTACTGCCGGATACAGAGCACCAATTCTTTCCTCTATCGAATAGAATATACCAGTCATAAAGAATCCCATTCTAAGTAGTATCCTTACTACATTTACAAGGTCGCTAACATACACTCCAAAATGTAGTAGTATTGTCATAAAAGCAAATGTTATTACCACAAGTTCTATTAAAAGCGGAAAAAACCATAGAATGTTTAGAGTTATTGGAACTCTGTATATTATCATTAGTACGACGCTTATAAGCATCGATATTCCCATTTTAAATAAAAGCACATATATTTTGCTTATTATGAGTACAAACTTAGGTAGATAAACCTTAGTAATTACATTTCTATTGTTTCTAATCAGAGAAACACTTGTAACCATACACGCATTAAAGAATGACCATACACTTATACCAATAAATATAAATGCAGGAAAATACTGTGTATTAGATCTGAATACAACAGAAAATACAAATACGTAAACCAACATAAAGAAGAATGGTTCAAGTATCCACCATAACCAGTTTAAATAAGAGTTTGCAACCTCTGTCTTTAGTTGCATTCTAGCTGCTATTATTGTATATCTCTTATATTTTTTAATATCATCAATGAATCTTTTAAGCATTAATTAATTCCTTTCATAAGCAAAGCAACAATTTATAATATATTTAGGTTTATATTGCTATACTTTTCTCTTGATAGTATTTTATGTGCGCAACTATCTCTATACACGCTGACTTCTATATTATCTATTATCTCATGATTAGTTATTTTTAGATCATACCTTTTAAAAAGCTCATTATAATAAGTGCCAAACAATTTGTCAACCACTAGCTCCATATGCATTTCATGGCTACATTTTAAAAGGGCATTCTCTCCATCTTTTATTATCGGTTTTACATATTTAAAACCCGGTTTAAATAAAAACTATCATCTACTATTAACGCATTATACATTAGGTCTTCGCAGAGTATAAACGCATCACCTTCTGAACTAGCAACTTCATTTATATAGATCCCGTTATTATTGCGATATTCGTTTATGTACTTTTCTTTTGTCTCTTCTATATTACTAGTCTTAATACATAAACTTCCAATCTAGATGTTACCATAAAATAACATTATTGTCCATCAATTGAAGCTTCTCACATATCCATTTTTAAAGGTGTTCGGTCATTTTAGTCAAGTATTCCTCATTTTTTTCAATGCCTTTTTTGCACTAAAACAACATAAATCTATATCTATTTTAACTACTATTAAATTTGACTACTAATAGTTATAAGTGTAAAATTGACTATACAATAATAACGGAGATAATACTATGAAAAAAACGACTTTGAAAAAAATAGATGATAAGATAAGCACTATATTAACATTGCTTTTAGTTGCTTTACTTACAATAGTTTTTTCATATACATGGTTTACATACTATAGATACAATATGCTTTTATTCTTTAGAATGAAAGGTTCTTTACTTATTATCGCAATATACCTCGTACAATTCATAATAAGTCTTACACTTTTTGAGGGAAATAGGTTTGACTACCATAAATTTAATAGTCTGATTATATCTCAGATTGTTGCACTTATATTTACAAACATACTGACTTATCTTCAATTATCACTATTTGCAGGTAAGCTGACAAATGCTGTTCCCATATTATATATGACGCTACTCGACATTATAATTATTGTGGGTCTATCGTACGTATCATCTATAGCATTAAATAAAATATTTCATACTCAAGATATCCTTTTAGTATATGAAGACTATGAACCAGACCACACGCTTATGTCTAGTGAATTGAGAAAGAAGAACACACGACATTCAATTAAGACAGTGGTGAATATAAAAGATTTAACAGAAGAAGATTTAAATAAACATGATGGTGTACTTATATACGATTTGCACTCTGAGAATAGAAATAAGATATTAAAACAGTGCTACAGACACTATATTCCAGTTTTTGTTACAAGAAAAATATCAGATATAATACTTAGTACAGCAAAAGATATAAGTCTATATGATACACCTATCATGAAAGTACAGAACGGTTCACTAAAACTACACCAGTTGATTATAAAAAGAACAATGGATATAATCATTTCTGCAACAGCGCTTGTTATACTATCACCAGTATTACTTATTACTGCTATAGCTATAAAAGCTTATGATGGTGGACACATACTATTCATACAAAAAAGACACACAAAAGATGAAAAAGTCTTCAATATTTATAAGTTTAGGAGTATGGTGGTAAATTCAGAACAGATAATAAGTAGAACTGCTACACTTAAGAATGACCCAAGGATTACACCAGTTGGAAGGTTTATACGTAAGTTTAGGATAGATGAACTACCTCAGTTAATAAATATCTTAAAAGGAGATATGAGCCTTGTCGGCCCAAGGCCTGAACGTATAGAACATACAGAAAAATATAAGAAGATAATTCCTGAGTTTGACCTAAGACTTAAAGTAAAGGGCGGACTTACTGGATATGCTCAGATATATGGCAGGCATAATTCAACACCTTACGATAAGCTAAAGATGGATCTTATATATATACAAAACTATTCGCTACTTATGGATATTAGACTTCTGTTACTTACACTAAAGGTAATTTTAATAAAGGATAGCTCAGAAGGCTTTCACAAATAAGTTAAGATACAATATGACCACTTATAATAATATGATATAATTGTTAGTGGAATTATTGTATTTTTTTATGGATGGAAAACAAATGAAAACAGTTATATTACTCTACAACTCAATTACAAACGTGCTGTACAATGCGCTAAGAAGGATTCTTAAGAAAAAAAATAAGGTGATTTTTCTAAGCAGACAAAGTAGTACGCCAAGTGGGGACTTTCTTGCAATAGAAGAAAGACTAAACGGAATCAAAACAAAGAAAATATGTATAAGGGATAATAGCAACTTGATCTCTATGATCAAACTGCTATTAGCATCTTTTTACAGTCTATTTCACATAGCAACAGCTAAGGTATGCGTACTTGACTCATACTGGCCAGCTGTATCAGTCCTTAAGAACAAGGATTTTAAAGCTATACAAATATGGCATGATATTGGAAAGATAAAGAAATCTGGCTACCAAACGCTTGGAAAAGCATCTGGTAGAAACGAGAGCGCTTCAAAACTACTTGGAATGCACAAAAACTATGACTATGTAATAGGTGGTTCAAAGTATTTTAACAAATACTACTGTGAATCGTTCGATATTGATGAATCTATCATAAGAAATTATGGCCTGCCTAGAGTGGACAGGCTAAGAGATAATAAGAATAAAAGTAGAGAATTATTCTTTAGTAAATACCCTAAACTAAAAGACAAAACAATAGTGTTATATGCACCAACATTTAGAAAGGGTTATGATTACGATTTTACAAATGTTGCAAAGCACTTAAGTAGCGATAAATATCAGCTTATAGTAAAGGTTCATCCAAATTCAGAGTTTCCTAACGAAAAACAAAAATACCTTACCTGTGATGATCTATCAACAGAAGTGGTTCTCGCTGCAAGC
>PDWJ01001726.1_pt1 | contig 25640 bp, 26 predicted proteins | sample 1430881 | NCBI WGS metagenome assembly PDWJ01 (sample SAMN01162460, study PRJNA174530) | Oral metagenome, whole genome shotgun sequencing project. | biome: Marine environment; feature: Marine mammal; material: Swab sample of the gingival sulcus; isolation source: swab sample of gingival sulcus...
TGACCTGCCCGCCGTTGCGGCCGGGAACTCCAGTCGCCTCGGCTCCTTACGTTCCCGGCCGCAACGGCGGAGACTTCGACAAAAGATGAGGGAATAGATAAAGAGTAATTTTTTTTAAATTCAGGTGGGTCAAATTTCGGCTGCAAAGGAGGGTCATTTTTCGGTTGCAAAAAACAACATATCCAGACTTCTGTTAATCTTTTATATTTTGGGGGACAAAAAACATACTTTCGCTTTGAATTTACCACACGATTTTGTTACTTATCAACTGGTTCGAATTTTGGGGGCCATTATAGGGTAATTGTTGGGACAATGCCGTTGCTGAAAACTTTTTTGCTTCTTTAAAAAGGAGAGGGTTTTCTCTAAATGCTATAAAACCAGAGAACAAGCCAAAGGAGATATAATTGACTATATTGAAATGTTCTATAATAGTTTCAGGCGTCACAGCTTACTTGGCAACTTATTTCCAAAAGATTTTTTGAACAAGTGGAGAAAAATAAAAATGGTAGCATGAAAAAAATATCTAATTTTACTTGACCGCTCAAATCCAAGTATAGTAATTGAACTCTCACCACACCTAAAAGGCATATTTTTTTACATCAGAATAAACAAAAGTAATAAATTTATTTAAAAACTTTTCTAGCTACCAACCTTAAAATATCAGAAACAACTGTCATATCATCCTCTGTTAAAGTTGGATGAACTAAAAACATAAGACTTGTTTCTCCAAGCTCCTTTGCATTTTCAAGCCTTTTTTTATACACAAGTCCATGATTTTCAAACGCTTTTTCAAGGTAAACTTCAGGGCATATACCGCTCATACATTGAACATCATGATTCATGACTTCAACCATGAACCTGTCTCTATCCCAGCCCCGATTAAATTTTTCAGGTTCAACAAAAACATAATATTTATAATAAGAATGATAAATATCAGTACCTGGAAGAGTTAATCTTAACCCATCAATATCTTTAAAAGATTCGTTGAGTAAAGCTGCATTTTTCCTTCTGATGTTAACCCATGAATCAAGTCTTTTCAATTGAATTCGACCAATAGCAGCCTGCATTTCTGTCATTCGCCAGTTAGTACCAAAACTCTCATGAAGCCACCTGAACCCGGGGGGATGTTCTTTATGATATACAGTATCATAACACTTACCATGGTCTTTATATGACCATGCTTTTTCCCATAATGATTTGTCATTGGTAGTCAGCATGCCACCCTCACCCCCAGTGGTCATTATTTTATCCTGACAAAAAGACCAGGCAGCCATATGCCCAAAGCTACCAAGAGGCTTACCTTTATATCTTGCACCATGACATTGTGCACAGTCTTCAATAACGTAAAGATTATTCTGTTTAGCAAGGTTCATAATTTCGTCCATTTCACAAGGCCAGCCTGCAAGATGAACACAAATAATAGCTTTCGTCTTTTCAGTTATTACTTCTTCAATTGATTGAGCTGTGATATTTTGAGAATCAAGATCAACATCAGCAAAAACAGGAGTAGCGCCACAATTGATAATACAACTTGCAGAAGCAAGAAAGGTCCGCGGAGTTACAATAACCTCATCGCCTGAACCAATTCCAATAGAAATTAATGCAAGATCAATTGCAACAGTACCATTTGCAAGTGCAACTCCATATTTACAATTGCAGTATTTACTGAACTCTTTTTCAAACTTACGGCATTCTTCACCTGTCCAGTAATTCACTTTATTGGATAACAATACTTTTTTTACTGCTTCGGCTTCTTCTTCTGTGAAAGATGGCCATTGGCTGAAATTATTGTGCATTTATTTATAAGTCCTAAAATGAATTACTAAAATTACTTTTTTTATTTCTTAGTTAATGCTCTTGCAGGATTTCCAATGACAGTTTGCCATTCTGCTACATCTTTTGTAACTACTGCTCCCATCCCTATCACTGAACCCCTGCCAATTCTTAGTTGTTTATCAAAATTACCTTGTTTTATTATTGCACCTGTTCCTATATACACTTCATCCTCAATAACAATATTACCATTACATTTTACAGCAGGCGCAAATGTTACATAATCTCCTATACTACAGTTATGCGCAACATAACTATATAAATTTGCATGAAACAACTTACCTATTTTTATATTTGAAGTAATTGTTACAAAAGGACAAATAACAGCACCTACATCCATAGATATATTGTCCATCATAACAGAATTTTCAGCTTTTAATTCCCACATAGCCAAACCATCATTAGAACATTGATTATACAATTTTTTCTTTAAAAAAGGGTCTGCTATTGCAATCGAAATTTTTTTTTTCTTTGCAGGTATATCTAAAAAATCTCGATAACTTATAATTCTTTGATTATTCAAATAATAATCTTTTATATTATCATCAACTAAAAAAAGTCTTTTATAATAATCAATATTTTTAGTTTTTAAAATTGATCTGGCAATAGGCAGGACTTCACTGCCAAATCCGCTTGCTCCATAAATTCCATAAACACAATCATTTACATTTAAATCAGTCAAATTTGCTTCCTTCAAACTTTGGCATTGTAGATTCACCTTCAGCAGAAATGCCTTCTCTTTTAAAAACTTTTTTTATAGTTAATAATAAAATTTTTATATCAAGCCATAAACTTTGATTTTCAACATACCATAAATCCAGAGCAAATTTTTCATCCCATGAAATTGCATTTCTTCCATTTATTTGAGCCCAACCTGTTATTCCGGGACTCACATTATGTCTTTTTTTCTGTTTTTCATTATACAAAGGTAAATAACTTGTCAATAGAGGTCGAGGCCCAATTATACTCATATCTCCTTTTATCACATTAATCAGCTGAGGTATTTCATCTAATGAAGACTTCCTTATAAAAGCTCCTATTTTTGTTAAGCGCTCTTCATCTGGCAGAAAATTACCTTCTTCATCTTTTTTATCACTCATTGTTTTAAACTTGATAATTTTGAATAATTTCTCATTTTTACCAGGTCGCAATTGAAAAAAAAACGGCCGACCTTTATTTGCAATAATTAGAAATAAAGTAATAAATAAAAATATCGGCAATAAAATCATAAAACCTGTTAATGACAATATAAAATCTAGTATTCTTTTAATATAACTTTTATACATTACCGAAAATTTCTTTTAAATACTTACAAGCAAACTTCATTCACATAAAGATACGGCCTTACCTGTTTTCCTAATTTCAACCACATCCACTTATATTGATCGTAGTCGCATATCTGTCATCTTAATTAGTGAACAAAAATAACAGATTTTCTGTTAAAAAAATAGTTTTAAAATTCAGCGGTGAGCTTTGAACGCCCTCACTATGACTAAAATCACTTTCTAAATATTTTTTAACTTTTTATCCATAATTTAGAGTTCACTTTTGACTAATTTAGATATTTATCATAATAGAGATAAAATTTTTTGCTGGAGGACTGTATAAGACTCTACTTGTTCAATTATGGACTTTTTTAATATATTCACAAATAATTATTGATTCAGTATTATTCATAATAAGCAAATATTTTATTATTTGAAAAAAATATAATTAGAGAGTTTTTTCAAAATTGTCTTTATCCATTTCTTCTTTAATTTTAATCAAATAGTCTTTTGCAAGCTTTGAATATTGTCTATTTTCATATATCCATTTTTTACCCCTTGCCCCCAAGTCCATTCTTTTATTCAAGTCTAAATTAACTATAGATAAAATTTTTTCTTTTAAATCATTAGGATTAATTGAGTTAACAAAATAACCACTCTTTGCCTCATTAATCATTGAAGGATAACCAGAATAAGAAGCAATTATTGGTTTTGATGCTAACATATATTCAACAACCTTATTCATTGATTGTCCATATTTCCATACTTTTGAATCTTTTGTTGATAAATATAAAATATCACATTTATTTAAAAAGTATCTAACTTCATTTTGCTGTATTCTAGGTAAAAAAGTTACATTATCAAAAGAAGATAGTTCTTTTTCAAAATTTTCTTTTAAATCGCCACTTCCCACTAACATAAAATGAATATTATCATTATTTTTTAGAAGCTTAATTGTCTGAATAAAAGGCTCAAGTGCATTTGTTATTCCCATACTTCCAGCATATCCAATAATTACTTTACCTTTTGGGAATACATCATTAAATGGATTTTTTTCTATAAGAATTTCACTTTGGTAATTCTTGGGCTCAAACCCCAATGGAGAACAAAAAAATGGCTTTTTATAACCCAATATATTTTCTACATGTAAATTAAGTCTAGGCATAGTACCAACTATCAAATCAGCTTTTTTATAACCAAACTTTTCTATTAAAGCTATTAATAATACTAAAGGATGCCATTTAGAAAAGCCGCCTTCTTCTACCATAGTTAAAGGCCAAATATCTCTTATTTCAAAAATTAAAAAAGAATTAAATTTTCTCTTTAAAAAATAACCATAAACAATAGTAAAGATTGATAGAGAAGATACAATCACAACATCTGGCTTTTTAATTTTTTCAAAATTAAATTTAAAAAGCCATTTTTCAAAATCAAACCAGCTTAATACTCTTGAAATAGAAGCTGTTTTTATATATTTTTTTGTTTTTATCCAAAAGACAGAAACTCCTTCAATCTTTTCATAGTTGTATACATCTTTGCTAACAGGATAATTGGCAAAATGATTTGAATCAGAAGTAATCAAAGTAGTTTTATGCCCCAGCTTATTAAACTCTTGGGCTAAACAAAAAAGCCTAGAAGGCATTTTACTGTAATTTGGAGGACTAGCATATTTTGAGATACATAAAATATTCATCAATATTCCTTATATAGCTTAGGTATAGAATTGATAATATAAATAACCTCTTCAAAATCTAAACCTAATGTATCTAAATACCACCTTATATTCTGATATCTAGGTCTATTTTCATCTTTTACAAGCTTTAAAGCTTTGTCTCTTGTTAATTGCCCTTCTCTAATCTGATTACTTCTAAATGTATCATGTTCTGTAAAACCTGCAACTGTATAGTAAACATAGTTATAGAAACCTGCTGTTCCATCCCCTATTCTCCAAGTAGCACTTGTGTCAATTGAAGTTTCCCAATTATATTTATTGATTAATGTGTCATTAACTATTTGTTCTTCCCATGTCCAATAATCAAAGATATGAAAATAATCTTTTTTTTGCATAAAACTTCTGTAGTATTCTCCAGAAAGAGTATCCCAAAGAGATCTATTAAAATAACTAGGACTTTCGAGCATTGCTTTAAATCTATGAGAGTGGTATTTTAATTGCTTCATGATTCCATTAGAATAAACCCTATCCTCTTCAAAATCAGGCTTAATTCCAAGAAAACCTGTTTTAAAATGTGTTTGTTCTAAAGGATTTACTCCCCACAAATTCAAGTTAATTCCAGTTTGTTTTTTTATACTTTCAACATATCTAAAAAAATGCTTATCTCCAGCTGTAAGCATTGCCATCATCCCTAAATGCGGGGACTTTAGCCATGCTTTTAGATTCATTTTGATATTTCTTCTTTTTTGAGAGATATCTGCTGCAACAATAATATTCTCTACACCCAAATCTCCACACATTTGGCTAATGTTTCTTCGCCCCAAATCTGTAACCATTCCCCAATCATAAGTATAAGTCACAGGCTTCATTTTAAGTTCATTAACTATTAGATGCAACCCGTAACAACTATCTCTACCCCCAGAAAAAGGAACAATGCAGTCTAATTCATTTCCTTTTCTTCTATATGGTTCTACAAGTTTAAATAATTCTTCTTTAGGTTTTGGCTTATTTCTTTTTTTATAATTATGACAATAATTACATATTCCATCATTATCAAATCTTATAAAAGGCATCGTTTCAGGAAGAATACATTTTTTACATCTTTTTATATTATGTTCTTTAAACTCTAAAAGTTTTTCCTCTGATTTATTATATTTAAATTCAGGAATTAAATTTTCTTTTCTAATAGATTCATCTTTAACACAAAATTTTTTATCTATTTTAGGAATATCAATATAATAAGCCTCATCTTTTATCTGTTTTATATCATCACAGTTAATTTCACTTAGGGCATACTTTTCTGATGCAAAATATATATCTTTATTTATTTTCCCAACATATAAACTGCCATTGTTCGAAAATAAAATCATTTTACCTTTTTGGGGGACAACTAATGCACAAGCTACTACACCTCTACATAAAGATAAAATTTTTTCAAAAACTTTTTCAACTTCACCATTATTATTAAAATGTTCTTTTGCTATGGCAACAATTACTTCAGAATCTATTTGTAACTCTTTTTTTAAATGAATATTATCCCAAACCTCTTTTTCGTTAACTATAATTCCGTTATGTATTACACAAATATCATCTCTAACGACAGGTTGATTATCGCTAAGTCCATTTGTAATAAGCCGACTATGTCCTAAAGCTAAGCTTGAACTATATGGTTTTACTTTATCAAGAAGTTGTTCAATATTATAATCTGCCCTTGCTACATTATATTCATCATTTTTTAAATAAATTAAACCACTAGAATCTACACCCCTTTGCTTAGAATGTTTTACTAATTTATCAAAATTTTTACGATTTATCTTATTCTCTGAGATCTCTCCAAATATTCCACACATTTATGTATATTGTTCCTTATTCACATTTACAAAATTCAATCAATTCCTTTACTATCTTTGCACTAGCTTTTCCACTACCATATAAATCTAATTTTGAATTTTCTTTATTAGAATTTTCTTTATTAAATGACAAGTTCTCCCTAAACACAATTAATATTTTTTCCTTATTTGCACCTGCTAAAAAATTTGATTTACAATTAACAAGTTCAATCCATTCGGTTTCATCTCTCAATGTTATACAATTTTTTTCAAAAAAAACGCCTCTTTTTGCAAACCTCCGCTATCGATCATTACCAACGAACAATTGTCAATCATCCAAATCATCTGTAAATAACCCACAGGATCTATTATAATTATATTATCAGATAATTGTAAGTTCTCCTGTTCAATTATTTTCTTTGTTCGTGGGTGGAAAGGCAAAATAATTTGTTGTTCTCTGCCAATTTCCGAAAGAGCCCCAAATATATTTTGCAATCTAGTTTTATCATCTGTATTTTCAGCTCGGTGAATTGTACATAAAATAAATTTTTTGTCAAATTCAACATTTGGTTTTTGTGCAAACTTTTTATAAAATATTGCTCCATCCTGCATTACATCTCCATTTTTTACTATTTTGCAATTAAAATTATCAAAACCTTCTTTCTTCAAATTACTAACGGCTGTATCGGTAGGGCAAAATAGTATTTGGCTAATCCTGTCAGTAAGAATCCTATTTATTTCTTCAGGCATTTTCATATTGAACGAACGTAAACCTGCCTCTATATGAGCAAGTTTAATATGCAATTTACTTGCAGCAATAGCTCCTGCCAAGGTGGAGTTTGTATCCCCATAAACCATTATCCAGTCTGGATTTTCTTTTAGTACCACGTCCTCAATTTTCTATCATTTGTCCAGTCATTGCTCCGTGGCTTTTACCTCCTATACCTAAAAAATAGTCGGGCCTGGGTATTTGCATTTCTTCAAAAAACACATCACTCATATTGGTATCGTAGTGCTGACCTGTATGAATTATTACCTCGTTTATATTTTTATGTGTAACTATACTCACCCCTATAGTGATATATTGCCCCAGTTAGGGTCATCTGTATAGCAACAAGTAAATTTACCCCTTTGTTGACCATGGTTTGAAGATAACTCGAAATCCTGCAGTAAGCCTTAGCATATTTTTCTTTTCGAAAGTAGCCTGATACTTTTTGCTTCACCTTTGCCATCCGCAGATCTCTTTCAGCTCTGTTGTTGGTAAATGGAACATTCTAGTCTTTAGCAAACAACAATATGGCTGTTTCATATTTTTGGAATCGTTCCCAAAGATTATGCTCATCAGATTTAGCCATCCGCCATCGCTTTCCTTTTGGCTACAGTTTCTTCATGTTGCGAGCCCAACGGTATTGATTGGAATCAATAACAAATGTCAATTCTCTCAGCAGGTGTGAACCGCAAAGTCCATGCCCGCAGTGATCGTAAGATAACCAGGATGCCCAGCAATCATGGATGATGACCCCGCCGTATCTGGGAACGATATTTAATCCAACAATGGCATACCTGCCTCTTTACCGGTGAAGCAGCTTCAGGGTTGTTTCACCAGAAGAATACACATGTATCCAGTGATTTTTCTTATCTACCCTGAATGAAGTCTCATCTACGTGAAGCAATGGTCCTTGAAGAAGCCTTTCGATTGAAGCGGTTTCTCAGGCTTCCAGCGCTTGATGGAGCCTCAAAACAAAATTGAGCAGACTGGGTTCAGATATAACTGTGTCTATCATGGCTGCTATCAGTTTTTGAACCCGATTCAGAGCAACCATCTGACTGATGATTAAATGAATGACAAACGCCTTAATCCCGTTGCCATAGTGCAATTGACCCGGCATGTCCTACGGAAAGGCCCCTTTGACTGTCGCCTCGCAATTGGGGCACTGCTTTACTTCTGCATTAATATATTCAACGACCTTTTCAAAAACAATATCAATTTTAGTCCGGCGCTCATAACCCTGGCAGGGCGTATAATCAAGTGCAATGCCACAGTTATCACAAGTGGTTACCTTTGAAATCACTATCGTTTCTTTTGTCCTGCTGTTGCCAACCTTAAGTGTATTGGCAGACTTTGATGTCATATTAGCCAATTTGCAACGAATATCAAAATTTAAAAAATTCCCCTCAAAAAAAACCTGTCAAGCTTTTTCTTTGATTTTTATCACTTTTTTTATAAAAGTGTGAGTAGTTACTTTTATGTTTTAATATTTCACGACTTACACTGCCAGCTTTTATAACTTGTGGTCTTGCTCAGAGTATTGTAAGTATTTTCATTGTTTATAAGGTATTCTCTTTTGGGGTTATATGGATAGCTTTTAAGGTTAGAGCTATTAAGAATGATTTTACCAAAGATAGTTATAAGTCATTAAAAAAACTAATAAACCATAAGCTTTGATAAAAAACCTTTTTAGTATATCTTCATTCAGATAGCCCCTTTAATTTTGCTTATAGTATAATCCCTAATCAATCATTTACTTTATCTACTAATAAATATTTCAAATTTTAAAAATTTACGCTCTCAAGATAAAAGAATTAATGTTTTCATAAAATTCAAAAAGTTTTTTCTCTTCAAGCCCCCAATTATAAAGATCCTCAACAGCTTGACGACCATTTCTACCCATTTCAATCGCAACCCCGGGATTCAAAATCAGATAATCTATTGCCTCGGCAATTGCTCCGGGGTCAAGAGGATCAACACAAATACCACAATTATTACCCTCTATAAGTCTTTTCCATAAAGTAAAATTTGAAGCAATAACTGGAATTCCTGCACTCATATATTCAAACATCTTAATGGGCAGCGAATCACGATAATTTATAACTGGATGCAATGTAACCAAACCGGCAATGGAGTTCTTCAATACATCCCTAACACCTTCCCTGTTTATATAACCCAACTCCTCAATCAATGGCCACCCAGCCATCTTTCTGACTTCCTGCTTAAATACCTGATCATCAAAATTACCTGCCAACAAAAGACGCACAGGCTGCTGTACTTTCTCCATTGCAGATATAATTTCCTTAACACCTCTGATTTTTGACAAACCACCAACATAGCAAACATTGTCTGCTTTCTTATGAATTTCAAATGAGTCCTTTGTTTCAAAGAACTCTTCCAGCAAAGGGAAATTATTCACATCAACTGAATTATTGTGTATGGATAAAAATTTATCCCTTATAAAGGGAGTAGCCGCAATAATACCAGAAAATTTTTGCAATGCATAACGCTCATACTTTTCTAAAATAAATGCTAAAGCTTTCGCTTGCCATGGGCGCAAATAAGGCTTGCCCAATATTTGTTTAGGCAAATCCTCATGTGCATCAAAAATTACTTTTTTACCCCTTTTTTTTAACTTCAAACCAATTGGTATTAACTCTGGATCGTGCAGGTGATAGATCTCCGAATCCAGCTCCAGTGCCTTTTGATAAACCTTTTTTGTTGTTCTTAAAAGCCTACTAATTCGGCCTGACAATTTACCAACATCAATAATATGAATATGATTTTTAGTTTCATTACCTTGACCATCGGCAACGATTAAGCTAACAGAGTAGCATGTATTTTTTGCTAAAGAACTGCAAACTTTTATAAAAATACGAATATCGTATCTTGGATGAACAGAGGTTAAATGGGTTATTTTAATTTGCATAAAGAATTTCCTGTCTTTTGTAGTAAATATTTTTGAAAAATCCTTCCTTAAAAAGCTAAAAAAGGTGTTCTTTCAAGTACTGCTCCAAAAAGTTTCTGCTATTTGATTTTTGTTCGATTTTCATCATAAAATAGAAAGACTCGCGAACCATGCAAAAGTCTATCTGTATTGTATTTCAATGACCAGGCCATCATACACCGAAATAAAGAAAGCCGAAATTTGCCCCAACCGTGTGGTTAAATATCTATACATTTCTCGTAACTGCTCGCACCTATCTGTTTTGCTCTTCATACCTGCTCCCGGCTAAAGCAATCTGAATTGCAACCAATGGATTTACCCTTTGGCTTGCCATCGTTTGCAGATAACTGGAGATACGGCAATAAGCCTTGGCATACTCCTGTTGCCTGAAGCAGCCTGAAACTTTCTGCTTTACCTTTGCCATGCGAAGGCCTCTTTCTGCTCTGTTGTTTGTAAAAGATACATACGGTTATTTGGTAAACAGCAGTACCGCGTTTTCATGTTTTTTAAGGCGCTCCCAGAGATTGTGAGCATCAGATTTAGCCATTCTACCTCTTCGTCCCTTTGGCTTTTCCGGTAAAGTAGGCATTTCTTTTTCACCAAGAGTAAGATTATTGCGATACCGTTTTTGCAAAGCCGCATATTCCTCAGCACAGAGACACTTCTCATCTCTATTTGCAACTTCACGACATGCTTTAAGCAATAGCCTTTTCATATTACGAGTCCACTAATATTGATTGGAGTTAACAAAAAAAGTCAATTCACGTAACAGATGAGACCCGCATAAGCCATGCCCATAATGCTCATATGATAAGTACGATGCCCAGCAAGCGTGGCTTATCACCCCTCCATATCTCGGAATAATATTCACTGCTTCAATCGCCTCCCTGCCTCTTTTGCGATGAAGTAATTTCAACGTTGTTCATCCAGAAGAGTACACATGAATCCAATGATTTTTCTGTTTCACCCTGAACGATGTCTCATCAACATGCACTGAAGGCGCCTCAAGAATTTCCTTAGTTGCTGCTGTTTCCCATGCCTCAAGTACCTGACGAAGACGTAATACAAATTTAAGGAGAGTCGCTTCAGCAATAACGTTAACTATCATTGCTGCAATCTGCTTCTGGACTCGATTTAATGCAACCATCTGACTGATAATGAGATGAATCGCAAACGCCTTGAGTCCATTTCCGTATTACAGCTTTCCAACCATATCTTCCGGGAACTCGCCTTTAACAATACTTTTACAGTTGGGACACTGCTTTATTTCAGCATCAATATGCTCAGCAACCTCTTCAAAGACAGTATCAATCCTGGTTCGTCGTTCATGTTGCTGACATGGAATACCTTCCACAGGACTGCCACAACAGCTACAGGCTTCTGCCTTGGAAACTGTGACGATTTCAACCACACGCGTATTGCATACTTCGTCAGCAACTCTTTGATCAGCAGGCTGTTCATAACAGCCTGTGTTCCATCGTTCACCTTGCCAATAGCGCACAACTGTTCAACCTGTTCACGAACTCTTATTTTATCTATCTTTGCCATAATGCTATTATACCATGGACTTTTTCGGCCTCCGGAATAGCCCGTAGCAAAACGATTCCGGATCATGAGCCGTTGTTGCATGACAAACTTTAATTCCTTTGTTTATAGTTTTTCTCCAAATTAAAAAAACGCAATACTGTATTCTAATATTATTGTATTGGTTTTCCCAAAAGCGGTAAAAAAGTCAAGTAGCAATCATTAGTTGAGTTATTCTACACAATAGTTATTACATACGATTAACTTTATTTCTTGAAATAACAAGATAAATTAATAATAAATAAAATAGACCATGTGTAATAAAAGCAGTAAATATGTCTGTAGAATTAAGTATGTTAAGTATAATTAAAAACGATGTTGAAAGCACTATGCGAACACCTAATTTTTTGGTAAATGAAATTAGTAAACAAAGTATCAAACCCAACATCACAGAATAAATAATAGTACCCGCTAATCTCATATTTGAAAAACCGGCGCCAATCCAACCAATATTAGCACATGTTGAACTCGATCCAAAATAGTATTCACCAATAGTATTCGCCGCACTTAATGGGTAAGGGCACTCTATTAAGCCAAAAGATACTTTTGATGAGCACCAATAATAGGGTGAATTGACGCTGAAAAATTGAATATAAAAATCATTCAGTAAGGGCGGAACCATAAGTACACGGCGGGCGAATAAGCTACCAAACCAACCAGTTAACGATTCATGAGTGACTTCAGAAAGATAAAAATCAACTATTGATATAACACAAACAATGATTAACGCCAGCAACATATACTTAATGACATCTTTTTTTCCAAGAAATAAGTAAATAAAAATAGTAACAAATGGGTTGAACAAAATACCTTTGTGCGAGAGTAAGCCAAATTCTAAAAAAGCACAAATCACTGCCATTAACGCATAGATTTTTTTTTTATTGTGTAAAGCTAATATAATAATAACCGGTATGATAACTTTAGCGATTACTGAGAAAAAATAATTAAAGATAGCAGGCAAATTATTAGCAGCAGCCGCTCTGTATTCATAAACTCTTGCAAAATTAAGGTTAAAGTACTTCCACCCTCCCATAAGAACAATTGAACCGATAAATAAAAACACTAAACCTAACAAAAATCTCATAAGCTGTAACGGATTAAAGCTAAAAAGGTGGAAATAGCGGAGCCGGAGCCTTACCAAACTAAGAATAATAAAGACAATTAAACATGACAATATATTTATAAAGTAATAACCGTAGTCTGCAGTAACAGAAAAATGCACCAGTGCAGGAATCAATACAATAAAAATTATTAAACAGCAAAAGAAATTGACGGGGTAATAATTATAGTTTTTTTTCAAAAACAGAAAGAAAACAGGAAAAGTCAACAAAGACTGTAATATTTTCACCACTGACAGATTATTAACAAAGCCAATATAATTATAGTGAATCGTAAGGAAACGTAAGTCCACCCACAATAGCAATAAAAAATAAATTAAACATCCGGTAAGCAGAAAACTTGTTCTAGTGCCTCGTAAACCAGCATTCATGTTAACTTTCCTCAATTAGTCAGGTAGACAAAATACTTTGATAAAGCCTTTGTTGTTGACAGTTAAACTCGGAATTATGCCAAAGTAAAGTAAAACAACCATTGACACTTTCACATGCACATTTAAGTTGATTAAATTTATCCATCGCCTTTTTACCTGTGTCTAGTCCCAAATAACCGACGCTGATGGCAGAACATTCCATAGCAATTAACGGCCTGATCCTCAAGTTTAAGGTTTCCTTAGTGATTGGATTGATTGCCGGGTATTCAAAGCATGTTCCACAACGAAAGCCCGGTCTATCAGCATAGGACAAAGTTGAATCATATGACATTCCTGCCTTCTCCCACAACATCATCGTCTCCGGTTGCCAACGAAGATAATGCATTCTGCCGCCGAATTCCGATTGCACAATGCCTAAATCCTGGCAGGTTGTTTTGAGAGTTTCAGCCTCACGCAAAAAAAACTCTTGATTCTGATAGGTAGAATAACTGGGGTGTAACCCTATTTCGTGCCCACGATCAGAAATATCTTTCATCAGGCTTCGAATGGCTGTATGAGATAAGTGATAATCTGCATCATATATTTTATCGGTAACGCCACAAATAAAATAAAAAGCACTTTTTAAATTGTGCTGTTCTGAAATATCCATCAACCATGTGAAGGTATTATAAGGGTCTTTCGGATGTAACGTATTTTTGGTTTGCATCCACACAACGGGAGCATATATAGCCGATGAAATATCCTTGCGCAGCAAAGACCCTCCCATCTTTTTTAGCAATTGTGCAAAAGAAGAAAATCCAAAACGACTGGGACGATCCACATCGTGTGAAACTTTTATGGAAAACTGATGTTCTTTTAATGCAATATCTTTCCAGGTTTTTTTGATAATTTGCCCTAAAATCAGCAACCACTCATCAATGAGAGGTCTCTCCAAATAATTGTATTGATAAGCATGCGACGCTGTCGCAGGGAAGCGTCCATGTGAATCCAAATTTTTTGCCCCTACTTCTTCCTGCCGGGATAACATCCAGTAGGTCAATCCCAAAATATCATAGTTTACAACAGTTCGAGTCTTTTCATATATAACAAGTTTTTCTATACCTATACTCATTCCAGGCATTGGAAGTATTTTATCAATTGGAGTTATAAATCCTGCTTTTTCAGCATCAAATAATATACATGGTAAAGAAACACTTTTAGATGCTTTATAAAAATCCAAAACTAATGTAGGAAAAACTATTTTTTTAGAGTCTCCTTGCAATGAAAGAGAAATATCTTTTTCCTGAAACTGGATATGAAAATAATGTCCATACCTCTCAAAAAGAATAATTTTCAACCAATCTGATATTTTTTCTAATCCATTCATAAATCTATTTAAAATTATTTTAGTTTTCAAATAATATAGTTATTAACCAAATAATATTTTTCATAAAAAATATTAACGCCTTTGAATTTATATTTGTTATCACTGTTGCAAAAAATAATTAAGCTAAAAAAAATAAAAAACAGCCTCTCTTTTCTAAAGCTGCTTTATAGAATTAATAAGCATAATGACATAAGCCTCCATAACTATTCCATAATAAAAATAAATTGCAACAAGGTTAATTTAAAACATGAGTGACAGAAACAAGGTTATAACTATTTTTATATATATGCTTATCTCACATCTCTTTTGTTGAAAAAATACTCTGATACAATTCCCAACTTCCATACATGCTGCGCCTGATAATATAAGTTAACGGTATTTAGGTTCCCAAACAATTGTGTTGTTGGTAATGCCAGATAAATTGTGATAACTTTCGAAATTGAATCCTTTGTTACTCAATGAGCTACAGTTGTGTGAACAACTCAATCATTAAGCAGCATTGAGTCGTACAGATAGTAAAGCATCTGCACTCTGAACTGGTACTTATCACCAGATACAGCTTGAACTAAATATCTGCTCTCCCCTCATTGAATAAGGACGTAACATACCAGTTTTCTGGATTTATTAGTCTAGAATCTCTCTTCAAATTGTCCGGGAAATATATAAGAAAAGGTTTTCTTTCATTTTTATTAAACTTTTCATTTAAATAAACTTTTAGCTTATTATTTAAAAAACCATTTTTTTTTAAACCATTGTGTAATATTTTATTTTTTAACAAAATCGAACAAACAACAGCGTCATATTTATTTTTTTTTGCATAACTAACCAAATAAAATAAAATTTGGTTTAAGTAATCAATATTTTTATTTGCCATTAAAATATCTTCAATAAAAAGATCATTATTATTTGTTCGCCAAAAATAAGCATATCCTTTTAATTCATTATTTTCTTTTAACAAAAGACAGTAATATTTAATATATGGATTATCTATTATACGCCATTTCAAATATTGAAAACTCCTATGAGCGGTAATACCATAATTTTTTTTATTTTTTTCCCATAAAAATTCAATCTCTTTAAGGTTCGCTTCAGATGCATCATCTACATGAAACTTATAATTTTTTTGGTTTTTAAATTTTTTCTTATTCTTAACTGTAGTAACCTTAAAATATAAATATAAAATATAACATATTGTTTTTGAAAATAAAAAATAAAACAAAAACAGATTTTTAGATTGCCCAATCTTCTTTTTTAACATTTTTTTTAAAATATAGTTCTCGTTAATCATGAAAAAATGTAGAATCCATGAATCAAAAGGCTTATAGCCTAATCTCTTTCTTATTCTTGACACGGAGCCATTGGCTACATCACCTGCTGTAGTAAAAAATATATCAAATCTTTTTTTTGAAATTTCAAAATTTTTCTTTTCATGGGGGAGATAAATCCCCTTACCTCTACAATCTGGATGGCTCATACAATTTTCAGTTTTTCCAACTTTATATACATCTCCAAACACACTTATAGGCATTGGTATTAGGCTATACTGACATAATAATTTTTCACTTTCACCATTTTTATCAAACAATAGCCAGATATCTCCAGCGCCATCCCATGTCTTCAACCACTCCCATTCATAGTAATGATAAGCTCTTTCTCTACCTGTTATTAATTTATAAAGTTCATTAATTTGCTCTTCATCACCTGGAAGATATTTTCTGCAAAACAATCTCATTATCAACCTCTTATTCAATCAAGAACTATATTTACTCAATAATTTAGCAGGAACCCCTACATATACTCCTGGTTCTATACAATTTTTTGTTACATAAGACATAGAGCCAATAATTACATTCTCTTCCAATAGGATGCCAGGTCCAATAACTGAAGCAGTTCCGATAAATACATGTTCTTTAATAATAGTTTTTTGTAAAAATTTTCCTTTATGATCACTATAAATAGTCATTACATTAGGAGAAATAAAAACATGTGCGCCTATTTCTACTTCTTTTGCAATTGTAACACCATATCTTAATGTAGAATAAGGGCCTATGTAGTTATTTCCTGAAGACCGAACATAACTATCAACAAAAACATTATTACTAATAATTGTTTTTGATTTCAACAATACAAAATTCTCAATTGTTACATTATCCTCTATAGTCACATTATCTTCAATTATACAATGATGACCAATTTTAACATTTTTACCGATAAAAACATTTTTACCTATACGATTATGGGAACCAATCTCTAAATCTTTTCCATATGAGAAAGTACCAAAATCCTCTATATAATTAAAATCAAGCTCCATATTATTCCTCTATAGTTATTAGATATTAAAAACTTAAATCATATTTTCATTCAGATATGTGTAATTTAAATCTCTCTAAAATTTATATTTAACTAAATTCAAAACATCAGTTAATATTTTTAGGTTAACTATAGCTATTAGCATATGAACTGATACCTAACTTTACCATTCACTGTGTATCCATTTTCATGTCTGAAACCCAAAGCTAATCCTCCATTTCTTTTATCTTTTTGACAATCTTGGCACATGTTTCTTGTGTGACTTTTTTGAAACCGCAGTCAAGTTGTTTTATCAACTTTTTCATGGTGAAATCACAGTATTTCGAAATATGATTTTTCACGACGCTCCAACATGTTTCAATCGGCTGTAACTCCGGGTGGTATGTAGGAGTTCTAAGCGCTTTGTGACCATGCTTAGCCGCCAATTCATCAACTGCGCATATTGGCTCTGGGGCTACTTTTTTAATAACTTCAACGAACTCAGGTTTTAGACAGTCATCACGGCAATAGATTTTATTTCGCTCCAGCCATTCTCTAATTTTTTTCTTAGAACTGTTGAGTAGTAGGTGGAGAATTTTCTGAAAGAATATTATGGTATGGCGCATTATCCATTATAATCAAAGAGCCTTTTGGGATATTGGGAAGAAGCCTCTCCGCAAACCACTTGTTAAAAATCTACCAATTCATTTGTCCGTGATAATCACCTGTCTTTTTTGTGCTTTTAAAAACAACCTTTGCTCCAGGAGCCCAACTGCCGGAGGTGATTGCATTGAGGATTATCAAGCGTTCTCCCTTGCCTGTTGGTTTATGTCTCCAAGGGACATCTTCGCCGAAATACCAGGTAAAATCATTACTATGGTTTTTATTCACATAGGATTCATCAATGTACTCCTCTGGGAGTTGGGTTGCTGTGTCGCTTTCATCTGAACGGTTACCCCTTTTCTCACGAAAGTATTGCCTTCTTGCCGCCACAACATGATCTTTTTCTTTTAAATGTTGAGAACGGATACCTTTGCCAAATTCAAAAACCCATCTGTTCAGGGTTCTTGCCAAGGTTTACTTACGAAATGACTCCTCACCATACTTTTCTTTGAGGAACTTCTGAATATCAGCAAGAGTTACATGGCGTTCTTCATTATTTGTTGTCCTGATATATGTACGGATTACCTCAAGGTATGATATATTGACCGCATAATCTGGCCTGCCACGTTTTTGGTGCATCAAGCAGGATGGGGTCTCGGTTGTAATCCGCCATTATTCACTTCACAGTAGCAACGCCAATGCCAAGAGCTTCGGCCGTTCTGTTTACACTCGGCTTATAAGGCTTGATCTTAACTTGATCGAAACCAGACCAAGATCAGGTTTTAAAAATTTTAACGGAGCTGTATCCCTCACAACTCTTTTTGTTGCTTTTTATAATTTTATGAAACCTCACAAATTTTTGAAAAACAATACGCCTGTTAAACTTGATTTACTTGATGGTATTTCTCTTATGCCTGAAAAATTGGTGGCTTTGATAAAAGCATCAGCTTATTAAATTTCTTAACAGATTTTCAAAGAGCAAAATATTACACACTTTGTTTTGATACTATCTCAAGCAAAACACAACGATTTTGGGTGGGAACGGGCCTAAATTTATCCGTCGCAACCCAAAATTATTGTGTTTTCCGTTGTTGAGTTGCACTCAGCCTTTATCTTTTTCATTTTTTCATAACTTTTTTAACACTACCGGACGTTCATATATTATCTTAACATACTGTCATATTTTCGGGGGCCACTATAGTCATATTGGCCAATTTGCAATGAACATCAAAATTTAAAAAATTCCCTCAAAAAAAACCTGTCAAGCTTTTTCTTTGATTTTTATCACTTTTTTTATAAAAGTGTGGGTAGTTACTTTATTCATTTATAAAACCCTTTTCTATAAATTTTTTATACCAAAGTTCAAACATTACCAGATGCCACTTTTGAGTTATGTTTTTTTGATTCATAATGTTATCTATTTCTTTGTTTTCAAATATTTTTCTCTTTTTTAAAGATTGTATTGAATCTTTGGATAATTGTTTTAAATTATTATTAAACCAAAATTCCAAGGGCAGGCCAAAACCTTTTTTCTTCATGCTTAAACACTCTGGTGCTATGTACCTTTGGGCAACCTTTCTAAGAATATATTTTTGAGTACCTTTATTTAATTTATATTTTGATGGAATAGTAAAAGCTTTTTCAATCAAATTATGATCTAAAAATGGGAACCTTCCTTCAATTGAAAAATACATGGTAAATTGATCTGTTCTATGTACATGATGATTCCCAATATATGATTTTATATCTAAATAACTAAGGAGTTCTAAATCATCTGTAAAAATTTTATCTTTTTTCCCATAGCTTTTATATATTTGACCTAATGAATTATAATCCTTATTAAATAATCTTTTTTTCTCTATATCTGTGAAGTTTGAATAACTTAAAGAATAATATTGATATATATTTTTAGACATTGCTATCTTCTTCAAAGATTTTATCTTTGTATGCAAAAAGCCTGGCAACATATTTACTAAAAAGTTTAATTTAGATATTTTTTTCCATATTGCCAAATTAGCATATAAACCATATCCTGCAAATAATTCATCACCGCCAAGACCATTTAATATTACCTTTACATCATTATTTTTTACTATTTCAGATATAGCAAAATTAGCAGCCACATGATGAAAAGGTTCTTCATATCCTAATACCATGCTATCTAAATTATTCAAAACTACATCTGCATCCAGCTTAGAAATAATATGATTTATATTATTTATTCTAGCAGTAGCTTTCGCTTCTTCAACTTCATCATACATATTTATTGATTTATCAAATGACAAAGTAAAGGCTTTTATATTAGGGTGAATCTTACTTGCCATAGCAGAAATTGTTGTTGAATCTATACCACCGCTCATAAATGTCCCCACATCAACATCTGCAACAAGTCTATATTTTATAGATCTGGACAGCTCCTCTTCAAGTAGTTCTGTAGCGTCATTTTCGGTCATTGAATTATCTTGAATATTTGTAGTAATATCCCAATATTCAGTATCTCTATATTTTAATGTCTGACAATCAATTTTCATATAATGAGCTTGTCTCAGGGAATAAAGATCTTTAAATGCTGTCATTGGCCTAGGAGCCATTGAAAAACTAAAATTGTGATACAAACCCTCCCAATTTACTTCCGGAGTATATAGCTTAGATGCAATTATTGTCTTAATATCACTTGCAAAAATAAACCTATTCTTTTGAAATGTGTAATATAATGGTTTTATACCTATTCTATCTCTTGCTAAAAACATTTTATTTTTCTCTTTATCATAAATAGCAAAAGCAAACATTCCATTAAATTTGTATAAGCACTTTGATTCCCAATGGATAAATGATTTTAATACTACCTCCGTATCTGTCTCAGAAACAAAAGTATATCCCAAAAATTGTAATTCTTTCCTTATTTCTTTAAAATTATAAACTTCTCCATTAAATATTATCCAATACCTTTGGGAGTAATCACACATAGGTTGATGTCCATGAGGAGAAAGATCAACTATACTTAATCTTCTATGACCCAACGCAATATTATACTTATTCCCAAAAATACTTTTTATATCAGCCTTTGGATAAAAGATTTGAGTATCTTCAAATGAGTCCAAAGGAGTATTCTTTCCATAGCATATATCAATATTTTGTTTATTTATGAGAACAAAGCCTTCATCATCAGGGCCTCTTTTTTTCATTTGATTATTTGCTAAAAAAATGTTTTCAGATAGTTTATCAGGTTCCAAGCTAATAATCCCAACTATTCCGCACATATTTTTTTTATCCCTTCATCCATCTGTTTTATAGACTTTATTATTAAGTATAAATATAACAAATATAAAAGATATTGATACAATACAAAACACTTTAAAAAAAGAAACAAATCAAGTTTTACAAAAGAACAAACTGCAAAAAAAAATGAAGAACTAATTAAATACAAATGTTTCCATTTTGCCCCTCTTTTTATATAGCCAGATACAGAAAAAGCTGAACTAACCGGAGAAACAATAAAAGTAATAAAAAATACCGCTGCAAGATATTGTACAATTATGCCACTTATTTTCCAATTATCACCAAAAATAAGAGTAAAAGCATAAGGTGCTATCAATATTAAAATTATACTTATAAACAATGAAATTACAAATAGTGTTTTTAATGTCTTAATCAAAAAAGGCATGGCTTTTTCATTGTTTCTCTTTTTATAACTTATCGTTTGAAAAAATACTTGAGATATTGACCCGGCAATTATACCAGCAGGAAGGGAGACTATTCTCTGTGCCAAAAAAAAATAACCGCTAGTTACTAAGCCAAATAATTTTGGCATCATTATCAATGTCAATTGACTTGCAAATGTATCTGATATGGCTCCTGGCAAATTATGCAAAGGAAAATCTTTATACTTTTTAGCTACAGATAATATTTTTACTTTTTTAATTTTATTTATAAACTGCCCATCTTTTAATATATTTTTTAGGAGTTTCATATTTGCAAACAAATTTGATATAATTTGTCCTGTAACAAGTCCAGTAGCTCCTTGTTTAATAAAACCCACTGATAGTTGAATTATTGCTAAAATAATTGATTTTAGAATAATTGCATTTTTTAAATCTTTATAATTTTTCTTTCTAATATTAAAATAATTTAATAGATTAAAAATTCCTATAAAAAAAACTGGTATAGGTATAAAATACAACCAGATACCTATTTTATCACTATTTAATAATCTAACAAAATAATCATTAAATAAAACTACTAATATTAGAAGAATGAATGATATAGTACAATTTATAATAAATCCAAGAGCAAAAAGATTAATAGCCTCTTCCTCTTTTTGGGGGAGTAAAATAGCAAATTCATATCTAAAGTTTACTGTAACACCAAATATTGAAGATATAGCAACGAAAAGACCAAATATTCCAAAAGCTTCTGGAGTATATATTCTAGTCAAGACAGGGCTTATAGCTACCGGTATAGCTTGTGCTATGGTTGTCCCAGTCATTAAAGTTAATACATTTCTAAAAAATTCTGATTTTGGTTTTAATTTGGATATCATATATTCTTTTTTTTAATCAGAGAATACTCTAATATTTGATCATTCAATCAAAAAATTATCTTATTTGCTGGTAAAAGCACATGCTACTCTGTGATAGCCAGGCTTTCATATTATGTTATGGTAAAAACCACTGCATAAATCTCAAAGTTTTATGTGCTTTGCAAGATTTTTTTATAAAACAAAAAGGCACGGAAATTATATTCAGGCTGTTTGTTACTGATATTTTTATATATTAACCAAAAACATCCGGCTTAATAAAACTCTATTTTGTTAAGCCGCTCTTTTATTTATGAACTGCTCTTCAAAATTTTTTAGAGACCAAATCATCTTAAAGTTTTATCTTTTAGATACGAGTTGTTAACATACTGACCAATTTCTAGACCATTATAGTTTTACATTGGGATTATAAATTTAAAATAAAGCTTACTTTATCAATCTTTCTATTGAGTTCAATATATTTTTTAACTCTATCCTTAACTTGTATATAGCATTTAATATATCTAAAGAAACTTCATTATTATCTTCATAATCATGTGTTATTTCATTTCTTAAATCTCTTATTTCAAACCAGTCATCTACGTTTATTATTCCTATGGCTTCAAGCTGGTTTAAAATGTCCAAAAAAGGTTTATTTACATTTTCTCCCTCATATAAAAGTACTGACTTAAAAAGTTTAGCGCCCATACAATCTTGAAGCTTGGAAAATCTATAAATAATCTGATCACTAAAAGCAATATCTTCTAAAAAATTTAATATGTTATCAAATCCTTTTTTATCTAAAGGGAACTTGTGGTTTTGCTCAAGCATATTAAAAGCATCCTCAAGTCTTTGTAAATGCTTAAAACTTTCATTTAGATTATCACTTACTTTTTGTTTATAGATTAAAGCTTTATTCCCCATTTTAATGCTTCCTTTTCTATAAGCCTTGTTTGATCTAAATTGAAAATGACATCTATTTTTTGTTCGCCAAGTTCTTTTTTTATGCGGGATAAAAATTTTATCTTTTTTGCAAATAAATCATTATGATTTTTTAATACCAAATACAAATCAATATCTCCACCTTTTTTGCTGTCGTCTGTACGAGAGCCAAAAAGATAAATCTCTCCATCTCCAAAAAATTCATAAAAATACTTTTTTATAGTTTGAACATATTTCAAAGATAATCTCAAATGCCACCCTTTTTATGCACAAAATAATCTATATTTGAATTCCTTTTTCTTATTTGCAGATTATACATCATAGTTTCATGATTTCATCAAATATATATTTTTTTCAGATCAAACTGTTTATTACTGATATTTTTATATATCAATCAGAAATATCAGGCTCAATAAAACTCCATTTTATTAAAGGGAATTTCTGCTTAAGTCTTTTTTCAAGATCATTAATTATCTTACAGCCACCATCTATTGTAAGGTTTGAATCAAGTTTTATTTTACATGCAAGCATTGCATAAGGACCTATCTGTATTGTAATGGAATGATAAACTCTTTCCACATATTCATTTTCTTTTATGAAATTATCTATCTCTGCTATTATTTCAGGGTCTGCGGCTCTTCCGATTAAAAGCTCCTTCATTCTCAAAATAAGATAAAATGATACCGAAATCAGTATAACTCCTATGGAGATTGAGCCGATTGCATCATATACAGGGTTTTCAAAAACATAGGCAAGAAAGACAAAAACAAAAGCAATTAAAAGTCCTAAAACTGCTGCTGAATCTTCTCCTAAAATAACAAGAAGTTCAGAACTTCTCGTTTCCTTGAACCATAAAAAAAAACTTTTCTTCTTTCTTACCTTTTTGATTTCCTTCAAAGCTCCATAAAGGCTGAAAGATTCAAGACAGATAGAAATTCCAAGTACTGCCAATGCAACCCATACCATATTAAGGGGTTCTTTTTCATGGAGCTTGTGGATACCTTCATAAATTGAAAAAAGACCTCCTATGCTGAACAAAAGCATTGCAACAATAAAACTCCAGAAATAAACAGCTTTGCCATATCCCAGGGGATGGTCTTCATCAGCAGGTAAAGACGCCCTTTTCATCCCCACAAGCAACAGAATCTGATTTGTACAGTCTGCAAAAGAGTGGATCGTTTCTGCAAGCATACTTCCAGACATTGTTATTATAGCTGCAATTCCCTTGGCAACAGCAATTCCAAGGTTTGCTCCCAGTGCGTAAAAAATGGCTTTTTTTGATTCGTGAGCAGACAATTATCTTTCCTTCTTTTTGGTTTATTTATTATAAATTTATTCCAAAGATTCTATATATTTTTTTTATATATTTTTCAAAATATATATTCTTTATCAAAAAATATGGGCTGCAGAAAAAATACTGATAATAAAAAAGCAAATTCTCCCTGTGAACCCAAAAATAAACAAGAATTGAAAAGAGATGTTTTTTTAGCCTGCCAGCGCGCATCTGACGGGAAATATGAATCTTGTATTCTATAAACCAAGCGCATAATCCAGTTTGGCCTGATTTTTTAAATGCACATAATAAGCATTTACCAAACTTGTTTTAGCTTGTGTATATTCAAGTTTTGCGTCATTTAGTTCTAATAAATCATTAAGTCCGGCTTTATACCTTTCATCTGCCAGATTTAGATTTTTGGTTGCCAGATCAAGACGTAACACATTCATTTTTATACTATCGTAACTTTGCTGTACACTTAAATATGCATCTGTAATATTTTGCCTGATATCAAGTTTCTTTTGTTCTAACTTCTTGATTGTTGACTGAATATTCGCCAGAGCGATTAATTTATCTGATTTTGTTGTATTTCCTGTATATAAATTCCATTTCAGATTTAAAACAACAGCTGTTTTTTCACCTTCAAGACTTGGTATATCATCTGATTTTTTATCACTGTATGAAGCTGATATATCCAGGGTTGGATAGTATTGAGCATTTACTCTTTTTAGCTGAGCTCTATTTGCCATTAAAACTGCTTGAATTTTTTTTAGTATAGTGGTCCCAAAAAATAGGACAGTATATTAAGATAGTATATAAAAGTCCAGAAGGGGAAATAATGAAACGTAAAAATTACAGCAAGGAATTAAAAAGTAAAGTAGCATTGGAGGCATTAAAAGGGCATCAAACAGCTAATGAAACACCCTCTGATTTCGGTATCCATGTGAGTCTTGTAAATCGTTGGAAAAAGAAAGCCATAGAGGCTCTACCTTTAGTATTTGGCAACAGTGAGGCCAAACAGGCGAAAGCCGCTGAATGTGAACGAGAGCGTCTGTACCAGAAAGTCGGTCAATTTCAGGTTGAACTGGATTGGTTAAAAAAAACACCGGTCATCTCAAATGAGCATTGCAGAAAAGAAAGAACGGATTGAACCGGAGCATAGTTTATTGAGCATCCAAAGACAATGTGAATTGACAGGTCTTGCCCGTTCCAGTTATTACCGTGGGGAATCAGAAAAACAGGAATCAGCTGCAAATCTTG
>PDWJ01001772.1_pt1 | contig 25640 bp, 19 predicted proteins | sample 1430881 | NCBI WGS metagenome assembly PDWJ01 (sample SAMN01162460, study PRJNA174530) | Oral metagenome, whole genome shotgun sequencing project. | biome: Marine environment; feature: Marine mammal; material: Swab sample of the gingival sulcus; isolation source: swab sample of gingival sulcus...
TTTAGGTAAGATAAATGGCGTATGTTTTTTGTACTCTTCATATTCTTTCCCAAAACGCATTTGCAACTCTTTTTCTTCAATGAATTTATGATAAATGCTTCCGATTACAAAACCCCAAAACATACATATAATTCCAATAACAAAATTATCAATAAGTGTTCCTATTCCCAAATAATAAAAAATTGCCCCAAATTCAATCGGATTTCTACATAGTTTATAAGGACCGCTTGTAAGCAATTTCTCTGTGGGTGCATTTACCGCGGGAGTTCCTTTTCCTATTTTCCATTGAAACAATGTTGTCCAAAATAAAAAGAATAATCCTAATGGAATACTTATTAAAACTACTATTAATTCTAATACTGAATTGTTAATTTTAAAAAAATAAATTTCTACTATTCTCCCTACGAATATAAAAATTACAGGAAGAATAATTAGAAAAAATATTGCTCCAATTATTAACGAAAGTACCTTATATAATTTTGAATTTTTCTTTTCGTGAAATTTCAAAAGTTGATTACAATATTTAATAATAATTTTTTTCATATTCACTTCCTCATATTTCAATAAAAACAAACAATAATATTCCGGCAATTAATAAATAGCACATAATAAATTTCTTTCGTTTGTCGTTTTTTTCCGCGACTTTTTCCCGCGACCCTGTCAGGGTTTGAAACCCTGACAGGGTCGCGGGAAAATTTGCCTCTAACTTACTTTAACCGCAAATATCAACACAATTATAAAAAATATTGTGTAGAGTAGAACTTGATTTCAACCTTTTCTATTTCTTATTCAAATTTACGAAAATTTTTCGGGTATTCAATCTCAACAAGGAATAAAGCGTGTGCCGGTGCCGAAAATCCGGCTTTTGCTCTGTCTTTCTCTTCAATAATTTTCCGAAAATCATTCAAATTTATTCTTCCTTTGCCTACTTCGACAAGAGTTCCAACAATAGCCCGCACCATATTACGCAAAAAACGATTTGCTTTTATTGTAAATATCAGCTGTTTATCATTTTTTTCCCACGATGCTTTACATATTTTGCACAAATTTGTTTTTGTGTCGGTATGCCGTTTCGAGAAGCTTGTAAAATCCTCATATTCAAACAACAATTTTGCCGCTTCGTTCATTTTTTCAAGCTCAAGCGATGCAGAATAAAGAAATGAAAACTCCTTTTGAAAAGGATCTTTTTCTGTTGCGATAAAATATTTGTAGGTTCGAGAAACGGCATCGAACCTGCTGTGAAAACTATCTTTTACCGGAAATATTTCATGAAAAACAATGTCGCAAGGCAAAAATCCGTTCATTTTTTTCACCAAAACATCGGGATTTTCAATTTGGCTTTCTGTGTCAAAATGGGCATAAAAATTTTTTGCATGAACACCCGTGTCTGTTCTTCCTGCGCCGGTAATGCTTATTTTTTCCCTGAGCAAAAGAGAAAGTTTGTCCGCAATTGTCTGCTGCACACTTTTTGCATTGTTCTGAAACTGCCAACCATGATAATTTGTTCCTTTGTAAGATAATTTAATAAAATAGCGCATAAGTGTGTTTAATGAGTTTATCTACTGCTGCTTTCTACCTTGCGAAAATAAAACTTTTTTTGTACTCTTCACGACATTTTTTTGCCTTTATCCTTTTAGTTTGATTTAACCACAAAGGCGCAAAGTATGCAAAGATTGTTTTTTTTGCACAATAAAAACCTTGCACTCTTTGCGATTAATAAAAAAAAGGGAATTTTTGCCCGTAGAGACGCAACATGCTGCATCTCTACTAAGACTTACTTTTTTGGGGCATCACATAAAACAAATAAATTTAAAAAGCTGATTCCAAACTAATTAATATAAACAAGATAAAATCTGAAAAAATTTATAAAGATGTATATAAAAGTTATAATTTATAACATAAAAAACATGTTTCTTAACATAATTTCGGTGTATGCTTTTTATTCTATTGATTTTCATATGAATATAAATTTTAAATTTACATGTTCTTTAACACATTAGCAAACGCTTTTTAAAAAACTATATTTGTGCAATGAGTAAGAACAAAAATCGTTTTACTCAAGCAAGATTTTATACGTTTAAAATCTAAATATCGTTAAATTTTTAAATAAGAAAAAAAAATTATGGAAAAAAGAAATGTCATTATTATCGGAGCTGCAGGCAGAGATTTTCACAACTTCAACACCTTTTTCAGAGGCAATGAAGCTTACAATGTAGTTGCGTTTACTGCAGCACAAATTCCTGATATTGAAGGCAGAAAATATCCGGCGGAACTTGCCGGTGAATTATATCCCGACGGAATACCTATCCACGCGGAAGAGGAATTACCGGAATTGATCAAAAAATTAGACGTACAGGATTGTGTATTCTCATACAGCGACGTTCCGTACAATCGCGTAATGAATGTCAGCTCAGTAGTTAATGCTGCCGGAGCAAATTTCATGCTTTTAGGACCAAACGAAACAATGTTGAAGAGTACAAAACCTGTTATCGCAGTTACAGCAACACGCACCGGTTGTGGAAAAAGCCAAACATCAAGAAAAGTGATTGAAACACTAATGGCAGAAGGCTTAAAAGTTGTTGCAGTTCGCCACCCGATGCCTTACGGCGACTTGGTAGCACAGCGCGTACAACGTTTTGCAACTGTTGAAGACCTTAAAAAACACAAGTGTACTATCGAAGAAATGGAAGAATACGAACCACATGTTGTTCGCGGAAACGTTATTTATGCAGGCGTTGATTACGAAGCAATCCTTCGCGCTGCCGAAAACGATCCTGACGGTTGTGACGTGATTCTTTGGGACGGCGGAAACAATGATTTCTCTTTCTACAAGCCTGATTTAACATTTGTTGTAGCAGATCCTCATCGTCCGGGACACGAATTATCTTACTATCCGGGCGAAACAAACATGAGACTTGCCGACGTTGTTGTCATTAACAAAATGGATAGTGCATCACCTGAAGGAATCCAGGTTGTTCGCGAAAGCATTGCTAAAGTAAATCCAAACGCAATGGTTATCGACGGCGCTTCTCCTATCTCGGTAGATAATCCTGAAGTTATCAAAGGCAAAAAAGTATTGGTTGTCGAAGACGGTCCGACATTGACACACGGCGAAATGAAAATTGGTGCCGGAGTTGTTGCTGCTCAGAAATTTGGAGCAAAAGAATTGGTAGATCCAAGACCATTTACCGTAGGTCGCCTAAGCGAAACTTTTGAAATTTATCCGAATATTGGCAAAATTCTTCCTGCAATGGGATATGGCGAAGAGCAAGTTCGCGATTTAGAAAAAACAATCAACAATACCGATTGCGATGCCGTAATCATCGGAACTCCAATTGACTTATCGCGCGTTGTTAAGATTAATAAGCCAACAACTCGTGTATATTACGATTTGGACGAAATCGGAAAACCTGACATGGGTATGATTTTGGGCGATTTTGTTAAAAAACACAAACTCAAATAATATCTATTCGTAAAAACTCCTGATTTGATTTCAGGAGTTTTCTTAACAAGAAAACACGCCAAATACTTTTTTGTAAGGTCTCTATCAAAAGTATTTGGCATTTTTTTTGCCGAAACCGAATATTTTCTTGCAAAACTTCTTTCTGAAAAAGGGAAAAAAATCGTATTTCTCTCAAACAAAAGAAATTTTTATTGCGCAAAAAATATTGCCCAACAATTACAGACAAGCCAAACTCTTGTTGAGCAATGTATTTTAGTTCTTATTCCGGAATTATTTGTTCCAATTCGGATATGCTTTTCTTTATTTCCTCTTCAGTAATCGTGTGATTTTCAAGTTTTCCGCCAAAATACTGATCATATGCAGACAAATCAATGATTCCGTGTCCCGAAAAATTAAAGAGGATTGTTTTTTCCACACCTTCCTCTTTTGCTTTTCGCGCCTCACGTATTGCTCCGGCAATGGCATGCGTTGTTTCAGGTGCCGGAATGATACATTCTGTTTGTGCAAACAAAACTCCGGCTTCAAAGCTTTCAAGTTGTTGCACTGCCATTGCTTCGATTAATTTATCATTAATCAGTTGGCTGACAATTGTTCCTGCACCATGATACCTTAATCCGCCGGCATGAATTTTTGCAGGGACAAAGTTATGCCCAAGCGTGTACATGGCGAGCAAGGGAGTCAATCCAACAGTGTCGCCATAATCGTACTGAAAAACACCTTTCGTCAGCTTTGGACAAGAGGAAGGCTCAACAGCGATAAATTTTGTGTGCTTTCCATTTGTCAGATTGTGTTGCAAAAACGGAAACGTAATTCCCGCAAAATTCGAGCCTCCGCCAAAACAAGCAAGCACAATATCCGGATAATCACCTGCCATTTCCATTTGTTTTATTGCTTCAAGCCCGATGATGCTTTGGTGCAACAAGACATGATTCAAGACACTGCCGAGCGAATAGTTTGTTTCCGGATCTTTTGCAGCCATTTCAACCGCTTCGGAAATTGCAATGCCTAAGGAGCCGGGCGAGTCGGGATTTTGGGCAAGAATTTTCTTTCCGGATTCGGTCAAAGTGCTTGGCGAGGGCACAACATCTGCGCCCCAAGCGTTTATCATTGACTTGCGATAGGGCTTTTGTTCATAACTGATTTTCACCATGAAAACCTTTAAATCAATGCCAAATTGCTTGCTTGCAAAACTTAAAGCACTTCCCCACTGTCCGGCTCCTGTTTCGGTTGTAATGCGCCGAATGCCCTCTTTATAATTATAATATGCTTGTGCAATCGCGGTATTGGGTTTGTGCGATCCTGCCGGACTTACACTTTCGTTTTTATAATAAATTTTAGCCGGTGTGTCCAGTGCTTTCTCCAGATTATAAGCTCGATGCAGGGGAGTTGGTCGCCATATTTTGTATAGATCTTGTACTACCTCCGGAATTTCAATCCATTTCTCTTGCGACAGTTCTTGTTCGACCAGTGCCTTTGGAAAAATTTTCGATAAATCTCCAGGCGAAACGGGTTGTTTTGTTATCGGATTAAGCGACGGCATAGGCTTGTTGGGCATGTCTGCAACAATATTATACCAATGCCTAGGCATTTCTTTTTCGTCAAGAATAAATTTTCTTCTTTTACTCATAGTTCCGAATTTATTAATTTATAAACGAGCCTCTTAAGCAATTTCAAAATCAAATTTATGCTATTGCGGATAAGGCTCAAAAGTTTAATATAATTTAGTAATGAAATGTTCAACAGGCTGTTGCGATTTTCAAAATTTGTACAAACAAAAAAAGAGGCAGTTTGTATTTCGTATCTACAAAATGCCTCTTGCACGAGATTTAAGCAATTTTTTACATAATGTATCTACAAAGCCGCAACGCAACGCGCCAACGCCAACAGAAACAATTTGAATGTAATATTGCAATAAATCTCATAATCTATTATTTTTAATACAAATGTAATTACATTTTTTAAACAGACAAATATTTTAGTATTTATTTTTGCAAAGTGTAATAAATTATGGCGGACAAAATGATGGTTTATTCTAATTATAACTCTTATAAGATCGAGAGTACAACTCTCTTACGTTGCCATTTTCGTTTTTATCTCTTAATACTTCATTAATATCAATTACCTTAATGAAAGAAATTTTCAATTTTTCTCCTGCATTGTTCTTGTACTCTGTTTCACAAGATTTTCCATAATTAAATATCTCTTTTTCAACTTCTTTACAATCATTAGCTATGACTTGTAGAAATGTCTCTTCATAACTTGCAGAAGCTGTTTTCAAATTCTTAGTTTCCAATAATACCACAGCTATAAACTCTTTCATTATGCCTCATTTTTTGTAATGCTATAAGCTTATTTCTGTATTTGGAAGCAAGTTTTTAATTTCCTGTGTATTTTTTAAGGGATTTTTTGAAATTTCAAGTTCTTCGAGCTTGTCAAGTGTTTTCATGCTTGCCGGAAGCGTTTCAATCAGATTGAAATTGACATTTATATATTCTATGTTTTTTAAATTCCCGATTTCATCAGGCAAACTTGTTATTTTATTCCTTTCCGCTTCAAAATCAACAAGTTGGTTCATTTGCCCGATTTCAGGAGGAAGCGCAGCTATCTCGTTCCAAGAAATATCAATACTTGTGAGCTTCGGGAGTTTACAAATGCCAAGCGGAAATTCAACAAACTTATTGTTCGACAATACAATGGCATCTAAATTCTTACAAGCAGCAACTTTTTCAGAAATGCTATTCAGCTTGTTTGCGTTCAAATCCAGATACGTAAGATTTCCAAGCTCGAAGAGTTCGTCGGGCAATGTCGAAATCTCATTTTTGTAAAGCTCAAGTTGTTGAAGGTTTTTCAATGTTTTTATTTCGGCAGGAATTGCCTTTATCTTGTTGTCTCCAAGATTTATTACTTGTAAATTTTTCAGGCGAAATATTTCCGAAGGAAATTCGGTAAGTCCAAAACCCAATAACCTTATTTTGTAAACATCATCAGGATTTTTCATGGCAGAATCCAAAGAAAAGTATTCTCCTTTCTCGCAAAGCTCTTCCGAAGAAAGTAATTTTCCTTGTGCATTTGTTTGTTTAAATAAACCGCTCAATGCGAATAAAATGCCGATTACTATTAAATTGTATTTCATCATGGGTAATTTGTTTATTAGTTAACATCGTATTTTTAGTATATCAAACGCTTAACTTCTATAAATTGTTGTCAGATTTAACGAAACAAATTGCTTGCCACGATTGCATAAATGCCATTTTGACAATTCTATTTTATCTTATCCAACTGAATTTCAAATCTGTATTTTGTTCAACAGTGTCAAATTCATGATGGTCTGAACTTAAAATAAACGCATCATATGTTTCTGCTAATGCTAAAACATAAAGGGTGGGCTACGACAAATTTCCTTTTTCGATGATAATTACATTGCCAAAAGTACGATTTTGCATTTTTTTAGTATTCTTTGGGTTTGAAATCTTTGGGATTGCTTATCGTGAGCATTTTTTCGCCACTATTTTTTATTATAAACAAACCTTTTTTCTCTGCAAGTTCAAGCGCATCTTTATCTAAACTTATTCCTGCAATTGCTCCGTAAACCTTTTTATTGGCATAATCCGGAATCCAAGTTTTTACCTCTTTTAATTTCTTTACAAAATAGTCTACTTTTGAAGTTGTAAACGTCGTTTTTACTTCAACAATCACAACTTCGCTGCCGTTTGCCATTACTACGTCATACTCGGCTTTTTTTACATCGTCTTTTTCAATTGCTCTATTCCTTGAGACATCTGAAATATCAATTCCTCGTTCTCTAAACAGCTTCAAACATGCCGGCCGAACTATAGATTCGACCAATTCTCCCCATTTAGAAGTAAAAAGTCCGTGCGTTTTGTTTATTTTTTTGTCGGTCTCTTTGAATTGTTTATCGGTTTCTTTGAACCGTCTGTCGGTTTCTTGGAACTTCTTATCGGTTTCTTTGAACTGCCTGTCGGTTTCTTGAAATTTTTTATCGGTTTCTTGGAACTTCTTATCTGTTTCTTTGAACCTTTCAGTCAATTCATTTAGAGCTATCAGGATATTTTCTATTGTTATTTCTTTGGCATTCATAGTTTCGCTTTTTACAAATTACACATATACAAATTTAATTTTTTTTCTTTGCCGAAAAAATTTTTTTCGCATTTTTTCAGGTCTGACATTGCCGGTTGTTATCTTTCCGTGTAGGGGCTGCCAACAAACTATTTTTACTAAACAAATGACAATAATAATGCCTAAAAATTATAGTTTTCTATACATTCATTTTTTGTTTAAAAATTTCAATGCTTCGCGCTTGCTTAGCGCAGACAATTGGGTTTGGCTTATAAAATTCTCGACTTTTTCAGGTTCTGTTTTGGAATATTCGCGCAATGCCCAACCGATAGCTTTTTGAATAAAAAACTCCTGTGAATCAATTTGTCCGGAGATGTTATTAAAAAACAAAATCGGGTTTGTTTTCTGTTTATATTTAAGTTGAAACAGAATAGCAACACGTTGTAGCCAAAGATTTTCCGATTCTATCCATTTTTTGCTAAATATTAGTTTGAATAGCGGGTAGCGCAAAAAATACGGACCGGCAATTCGTGTTGCGATATTATCAACCGAGTCCCACCACGATTTATTTAAGACCATAAATTCTATGAGTTGGTAAAATTCAAGAGGGTAATTATCAATCTCTTTTACGACATAATCTATCGCAACGTATTGCAACTCGCGCTGTGGCTGATTCCATAAATACTTTACCATTTTTTCAGTATCCTCGCTCTTTGGTGCGCCATATTCTTTCAGGAATTTACGGAAAAGTGAGGTTCGTTCTTTCTGAAGAATCCCGTAAAACTCAAACTTCCCTCTCAAATATTGCTTCATGCAGGCTGCTTTTTCCTGATTTCTATTCTCCTCAAAGCTTTGCAGTAATGGTTGTAGATAGTTTTGCATATGCACTTTATTGCAGAATTTATTATTCAACACTTCTTCATTAAATTAAGAATTAATTAACCGACTGAACGTAAACTATAATACAATCCTCGTATTGTACAAAAAAATTCACTATTAGTTGGTTACGAAGAAACGACGAACTATTGTTATTTAATTTCTACAAATTTAATGAATTATATAAAAATAATAAACTTATACTGTATTATTTTCGCCATTAATTCTGTATTAATACCCGATATTTTTCAGTTCAATATCCATAATAAGCGTAGAATACGGCGGAATAATTCCGACAGAATTTCCTTTGTAAGCTAAATCCGACGGGATAATTAAGCGTCCTTTTCCTCCTTTGCGAATCATTTTTATTCCTTCGTTCATTCCGGCAATGATTCCCCCGTCATCAACCAAAAATTTAAAAGAATGTTTGCCTTCTGTTGTGTCAAAAACCCGTCCGTCGAGCAAATAGCCTGTGTATCCGACAACAACTCTGTCGCCCGAAACAGGATAATCGCCGCTTCCTTCTTCTAAATCAATAAAATAAAGTCCGCTTGAGGTGGGCGAAACCGTGATATTATTTTCTTTGAGATAATCTTTAAGCAGGCGGGCTTCTTTGGCTTTCAGCTTCTCAAGGGTGTCGTCGTCTTTCTTACACGAAGCAAGATGTAAAAAAAATGCAAAAATACCGACGAGAACAAAAATAGAACGAATTTTATTCATAGCTTTGATATTGTTGGTTAATAATTTCTATTGCTAAAAATTCCTTTTGCAGTTTTACAAATTTCAATGTTTTAACGATTTTTTTCCTCATGTAATTTATGTTATTCAACATGAAGCAACTCAACATCGAAATTCAAGGAAGTATATGGTTTAATTGGAGCTCTTGTATAAGGCGGATAACCGTAATTAGAACCGTATGCAAGCTCGGTTGGCACAAGAAATTTATACTTACTTCCTTTTTTCATCAGCAAAATGCCTTCATACAATCCGGGAATAAGGTACTCTGTTGATAAATATACTTCGCGCGGAGAATAGCCGCGATAATACGATGAATAAAACATCTGTTGGTTCAGGGCGTAATAAGCCGTAAAATCGAATTTAATTTTAGCATTATCGTATGCTTGCTTTCCCGAACCTGCTTTCACAACAATATATTTAAGCCCCGAAGCGGTTTCTAAAGTATCCTTCCCGGCAACCTTAAACGGATAAACATGAAAGCCTTCGTAAGGATCTTCGTCGTCGCACGACGAAATGGGAAAAACAATCCCGACCAAAATAACGAAAAGCACAACACGATACATCTTGTCAAAAAAAATCTTTAACATATTTCTATTTTTTTGTTTTTATTATCTTTTTACTAAATATTTTTTTATCTGATATAAATCTAAGAATATAAACACCTGATTCGTAACCTTTTAAATGGAATGTATATCTATGTTTATAATCATGGACATATTCGGAAAGTAAAAGTTTTCCGGACAGAGAGTAAAGTTGAATATTTCCTCTCGAAGGAAGCATTAAATTCAATAGTTGCCGCGTAGGATTCGGATAAACAGCAAAATCAATTGTTTCATTGCAAATATCATCTGTTGATGATACAGTTTCTTCAAACACGATAATATTTTCTATTCCAACGGCATCTCCGTTTTTTCCGAAATATCTCCATGCGAGTTTTATTTTTTTGTTTAAAAATTGTTCTAAACTAAAACGCACAGACTTCCATTCCCATTTATTTGTTCGAGAAGGATTTTGGGAAGTACTCCACAGCAAAACGGTATCGTTTTTTTCCGTATTGATAATATAGAACATCAAATCGGCAGAATCTGTCCACATTGGATTAAATCCTGCATAAAAGCTCACAAACAAGTTTTCCGAATTTTCAGTATCTATCGTGCGCGAAATAAGCCATTCGTTTTTTTGGCTCTTGCTCCACCCGCAAAACGCCGAAGCAATGTTTTCCTTATCAATCGAAGTAAAATTATTACGTGTTTGTTTAAGTATTTTCCAACTATCGGTGCTGTTTGCAGCATGGAAAAACCATTTAACAGAATCAATTGCATTTTCCTTGTTGAAATCCTCGTAAAAAAGTGCATTTAACGCCCTTTTTACAATTACTTTCCAAACTTGCTCATCGCCGTTTGCAGCCTTTACGGTATAGATTTTTTCAACGCCTGCAACAAATTCGGTTTCTCCCTCGTCGGGCGATATGCTTGCGCCCGCAGAAATTTCTATCTCAGGAACAACGGCGGTTAAATCAAACAAAAAATCCACTTCAATCTTTACGGTATGCGCATCGTGGTCTATCACGGTTTCGCCCTTTTGTCCCGGAATCGAAAAACGTACTATCTCATTTTCGTAATCTTTCACCGCAACAGTCAGCGACCATTTTTTGGGCTCAACCGCAGGGTCTTGAGCATAAACTTCAAAAACAAAAGGAAGGTTGGGTTTCAATGCAATATTTTTCAGTTCAGGCACTGTATACGCTCCTGCCGAAAGCATGACAACGGGCGTAATTGCCGACAAGTCTGTTCCGTATTCCACTTCGAGCGAGATGCTTCGCGAAGTGGTATCAATTTCCGAAACGCCGGCTTGTTGCGGTAAGTTAAAAGCGATTATCTCGTTTTCCGTTCCGAGTGGCGACATGAAAACTATCAGCTTCCAAGTGTTTTGCACCCTTCGGTCTGCCGCGCTCACCGTGTAATCGTACACAACAGAATCTGTTCCATGTATGTATTCGAGTGTTTCATTTGCTCCGGGAACAGATGTTGCGCCTTTTGACAAAGTAAGCGAAGGTGTAATAAAATCCAAGTGCGGATTGCTGACAATGTTTGCAAAAATTTGTCGATTTTCGCTGTCAATAATCGGAGTTTCTGTTTGAGTTTTCAGCTTCAATTCCAGAATTTCAGCTTTGGTGCTTAGTCCTCCGCCGTAAAGTTTTATGTTGTCAATGGCAACTAAATCGCCCGACTTCCCGACATATTGCCAAGCAAAAATCAAGGTATCCTTATTTTCTTCATTGTTTGCAACATCGTACAGGTCTATTTCAACCTTTCGCCATTGCCAAACCTCATTGCTTTTTTCGGTGTCTGCTTTCCATATTATTTCCCAATTTTCCCCCTTGTCTTGGCTGAGGAACAAGTGAAAAGCTGCATTTTTTAGCCATATTCCGCTGAAACCCGCATAAAATTCCAACGAAAGTGTTTTGTATCCTGCAATCGGAATTTCCGGAGAGATAAGCCATTCGTTTTGCTTCATTGTAGAGTAGGGACAAATTGCCGATGAAATATTCGACGGGTCGATTTCATCAAAAGAATATCGAATGGAGTTGTAAGGTATCCAACAGGCATTTGCGTTGAATACAGAGTCTGTCCAATTGTGTGGAGGGAATTTTTCTTGATCAAAATTTTCTTCCCAAATTATCTTGTTTTCCTTTCCTTTTTTTGTTTTAAGGTTTTGTGCGAAAACAGATAAAAAAGAAAGGCTGAATATGTATAAATAAACTAAAAATTTCATGCTGAGAAATCAAGACAAAACGCAAGACTGCAAATTATTAAACTGAAAAATTTCATGATAAAACCATGAATTATTCTACTCCGACAATGATTAGATCGAAAATCAAACTTGAATAGGCAGGAATAGGTCCATTTTTCACACTTCCATAAGCGAAATTTGATTTGATGATTAAAGTTCCGGTATCGCCAACACGCATGCCTAAAATGCCTTTTTCCCAACCTTCAATCACTTCGCCATTTCCTATCGTAAAGCGAAAAGGTTCTTCTGCGCCGAAGTTTGTATCAAAGACACTGCCATCGACCAAATAGCCTTGATAATATAACGATACTTTTTTCCCTTTTTCAACAATGTTGCCGATTCCGGTTTTGCCGTGTACGTAAAACAATCCGTTGGCATCAAGGGTATCGGCAACAATATTATTGCTTTCGAAATATTTTTTTAAATCCGTCGCTTCTTTCTCTTCCTGTGCTTTGGGATCAAATTTCTCACAGGCAGAAAATACACAAAAAGCCAAAAGTAAGACAAAACTATTTCTAAGCAAGTTCATGGTTGTAAATTATTTATCATCAACAATTTTCAAAACTTCGACCTCAAAAACTAAAGTTGCGTATGGAGGAATTACTCTCCCCGCTCCTCTTTGTCCGTAACCAAGATGCGAAGGGATAATCAGTTTGGCTTTTCCGCCGACATTCATCATTCCAATTCCTTCGTCCCAGCCTGCAATCACGTTTCTTTTTCCTACGACAAACTCAAAGGGTTTTCCGGCTTTTCGCGAAGAGTCAAACTCTTTTCCGTTGGTTAAAAATCCGCTGTAATGCACGCTTACTTTATCGCCCTGCTTCACTTTTTTTCCTTTTCCTTTTTCTACTTCCACAAAATAAAGTCCGCTTTGGGTTGGTTCAACCTTAATTTGTTCGCGCTCTAAATAGTCATTACGCAACTGCTCTTCTTCGGCTGCCATTTCCTTCATTTTTTCTTCGCGTTCTGCCTTCAGTTCTTCAATGGTTTTAATGCTTTCCAAGCGAATGTTGAATTTAATTTTATCGCCATGTGCTTTCAACTTAGGGTCTAAGGGACGACGTACTGTTTTTATGAAAAACGAATCGGCAGACACCAAAAACGCGGCACTATCGCCCACGTGCATCATTCCAAAGGCATCTTCGATAGAGCCTCCTTTATGCGCGGGTTTCGTCATTTGAAGCTGAAAAGGTCCGTCGTACAAAACGGAGTCTTTCATGGTTGCGTACTTGAATTTCATTTGCATTATTTCGCCTTCTTTGGCTTTGCGACCGCTGTTGTTTTGTTCGATAAACCTGTACTCAAGACCGGAATCGGCACGTTTGTACGAACCATCGGAATCTGAATCGGAGCAGCCGAGCATGATAAAAATAAAAAAGACAATACCGGCTTTTGCAAAATTTCTGTGTAGATTTTTCATTCGTTTTAATTTTGTAAATAAAATTTTAATTAATTATAAAAAAGATGTTCTATTTTCTGTTGTTTTATCTTATATTTTTCACGTCCATGAGTTCCAGCTCGTATATTATGGTTGCTCTTGGCGGTATTTTATGCTTGTCTCCTACCAATCCGTGTGCAAGAAATGGTTGTAGTATAAAACGCGCCTTGTCTCCTTGTTTCAACATACGAATTCCCTCTTGCATTCCGGGTTCGATGCTTGTTTTTCCAACAACAAAGGTTTTTAATCCCAAAGAATCGGAACTATAACAAAGCGTTCCGTCAAGCAGAAATATTTTGTATGCAAAAGTAACAATATTGCCGGATTTTACACTATCTCCCTTGCCATGTTCTAAAATTTGATACCAAAGTCCGGTTTTTGTTACGCTCATGTCCCATTTTCTGCGTTTTATATAGTTTTGAATCACTTGATTATCTTTCTTGACCAAATATTTATTGGCTTTTATCAAGGGTTCTTTATTTTTTTTTTCTTTTTCTACATAATATTGCTGTTGATTGCTGTTCTGATTGCATGCTGCAAGCAATACAAAAATGAAAATAGAACTTATAAAAACACATTTTCGAGCTGTTTTTCTCCTTTCCATATGTTTAAGTTTCTTGAGTGATAGGTGATGAATGATGAGCGATTTGCTCACGCCAAATGTTGCCGCTCAACTTTCGTCCTTATAATCATGCCCTTGTGTGTCTGAGAATTGGAAACTACTGATTATTAGAAATATAACTCTTAACTTTTAACTCTTCCGTCCAAAACTCTCGTTCAAGGCTGTTTCAAAATTTTCAATGGTTTCGGCAAGTGCCACATAAGAACGTCCGCCGGCAGCATTTTTATGTCCGCCACCGTTAAAATATTTTCCGGAAAATTCATCTACATCGAAATTTCCTTTTGAACGAAACGACATGCGAACAAAATTGTCATATTCGATAAGCAAACACGAAATTTTTATTCCTTTTATGGAAAAAGGCAAATTCACAAAGCCCTCCGAATCTCCGGCTTTGAAATTGAAGCGCGAAAGCTCCTCTTTTGTTAATGCAATAATTGCCGCTTTGTTTGCCGGAAATAGCTTCATTTTTTCGTTCAGACAATATCCCATGAGCCGCATTCGTTTTTCGGAATAATTTTCATAAATATTGCTAAAAATTTCGTCTTTATGAATGCCAAACTCAAGAAGTTCGGATACTATTTTATAGGTCTGCGGCTTGGAAGAATTTAAGCTAAAACAGCCTGTGTCTGTCATTATTCCTGCAAAAATACATGTAGCAACATTTTTATCAATGGCTTGTTCGTCAAGATTTTTCAGTACAATGTAGAGCAGTTCGGCGGCAGAACTTACGCCGGTGTCTGAAAAAGCAATGTTTGATTCAATTTTAGGTTTTGGGTGGTGATCAATCAAAACTTTGTAGGCGGAATGATTTTCGATCACATGCTCCAAAGTGTCGAGCCTGCTCAATGTATTAAAATCCAGATAAAAAAATATTTCTGCCTCCTTGAGTTTCTCCATGACAGCTTTTTCCTGCGTCTTAAAAACCAAAAGATGCTCAAATCCGGGAAACCATTGTAAAAACTCAGGACAACGATTTGGCACAACCACCGAAACAGTGTGTTTGTGTTTCAGGAAATTACACAAGCCCATGGCTGAACCAATTGCATCGCCGTCGGGATTTAAATGTGTAAAAATCATCACTTGTCGCTTCCGGTGCAACATTTCCCGAAGTTTTTGGACACGGAAATTAAAATCTGTTTGCATTATAAAAATTTATGTGTTTGGACAGTATTGATTGCTTCAAACTTTTTTTAAAAGATGTTTTTAGTAAATAATCCTGCAAAGTTATGAATAAAATACTTATCTTTACCCATTAAGCTAAAAGAAATGAACAAAAACTAATCGTATAATTCATAAAAAATCAAAATATTCGTTTTTTTGTCTAAGCATATCGATTTTGAAACAAAACAAAAACACAATCGCAGGCGTTGCAAATGTTTTGTTCAATTGTTCATCAAAAGCCAAATTATTCATTAAAAATATACTTCAAAATGGAATCAATCAGCCGCGACAAAGTAATGGAAAGGCTATCTGCCCAAAAAGATTTTACACCTCTGAAAGACTTCGATTTCAACACAAAATTAAACAATCAGCTTTTATTTTTTTTCAAACCCGATTTTTTCAGGCTTTCGTCTGTCGAGCATAAAGAAAGAATTGTTGATATGGTTTTGCAGAAATTTGCTGATTTTAAGGTTGATATTGCAGGTGCTTGTGTGTTGAGCGGAAAAATTCTCGAACAGACGGAAATCATGGATCGACACTACGGATATATCAATAAACTATCGAAAAATGCCTCGAAAATGATTGGCGATGAAGAGATGCGCGTTTTTCTGAAAGACGAGGAAATAACAGACATAAAAAATTCAAAAATTCTGGGTGGACATGAGTTTCTGAATGAATATAAATCATTTGATTATAACAAACTAAACGAACTTTGGCAAACAAAATATTCTCGGAAAATGCGTAGCGGTTTTTACTATCAGGAATTCAAAATCGACGACGAGTTGGTGGTAATTGTAAACGGATTTCACCCTATGCAACTTGCTTATTTTACCAATCCGGAACACAAAATTCTGCCCATGCTGCTCAACTCAAACACGGATTGGGCTGCGTTGAAAGATGAGCTTGTCGGACTAACGTATCCGAAAGATGCTGTATCCGAATCAATTCGCGGCACACTCTTCCGAAATCCCGATTTTTACGGAACGCATGACATTAGCATTGCCAATAATTTTGTGCATCTTTCTGCCGGAGCGTTCGAGGGATTTTTTGAGATTGATAACTTCTTCTCTAAATTGCCCGAAGTAAACTTAAATCTTAAAGAAACACTGATGTTTAAACGCATGAAAGAGGCAAATATTTCGGAAGAAAATATCGAAAAAGCCATTCACAATCCGCAAATCATTGTCGATGGAAAAACTTCTGATTTGTTTACCGAAACAGAAAACAAAAACACAGATGAAGCTGTTGCGTTTTACCTTAAACGCTTAAATGAGGCGTAAAAATTTATACACCAATTTCTACTCTAACACGGCATTTTTTTATAATTGTGTTGATATTTGCGCTTAAAATGAGTTAGAGGCAAATTTTCCCCCGACCCTGTCAGGGTTTGAAACCCTGACAGGGTCGGGGGAAAAACCGCAAACGAAAGAAAGTTGCAAAAAATATCGTGTAGAATACACTATATTCAATAAAACAGAAACACAAAACAGGCAATAAAGGCTTCTTTCGTAATTTTAAACAAGAGATGAAGATAAACAAACTCAGAATAAAAAACATACACTCGCTGAAAGGTGAAAATGTAATTGATTTTTCGGCACCGCCACTTTCCGAAACAGGAATTTTTGCAATCATCGGACCGACCGGCTCGGGGAAAAGCACCATTCTTGATGCGATAGCATTGGCACTTTACAACCGCATTCCGCGCGCAGGACAGAATTTATCGAAAAAAACAATCACGGCTCAAGGCTCAGTTCTCTCGCAAAACACAAACGATTGTTATGCCGAATTGGAATACGAGGTTGATAAACAAGTGTACAGGTCGAAATGGTCGATAAAAAAAGCGCGAACGGGAAATTTGCGCGATTACGAAATGGAACTGGCGAAAATGCCTGAAGGAGAGATTTTTGACTTGAAAAAAAGTCAAGTTCCCGAAAAAAATACCCAAATCATTGGTTTGGATTATGACCAATTTGTTAAGTCGATTTTACTATCACAAGGGGAATTTGCCAAATTCTTGAAAGCAAATGCTTATGAACGAGGCGATTTGTTGGAAAAAATAACAGGAACTGCCATTTACAGAAAAATTGGTGCTGCTGCTTTTCAAAGACAAAAAGAAGAAAAAGAAAAATTGCAACAAATTGATTTGCTGCTAAATTCTATCTCCTTGCAAACAGACGACGAAATAAAAGCGTTGAAAAAGCAAAACGAAGAAAATAAACTAAAGATACAAAAGAAAAATACCGAAATTGAAGACAATAATAAGTTATTGCAAACCAAAAAAAATATCAGAAAATTACAAGATGAAGCAGCTCTGAAAAAAATTGAGTTAAACAAACAAAATGATGATTATGCCGCATTCAAACCCCAAATTGAATTGCTCGACAAACAAGAGCAGCTGCTGAGATTTAAAGCTGAACTTATGGAAATTCGGCATATAACAAAACAGATAGAAGGAATAAAAAGTAAAACCGCTGAACTTAAAAAGAAAGATAAAGATTTTTCGGAAAAAATAGTTCTGGCAAAAGAAAATAAACTCAAAACAAACAAGATTCTTGAAAATTTGACGCAGGAATTTGAAAAAACAAAGCCTGTAATTGAACAATGCGTCAAGTTGGACAACGAGGCAAAAATTGTCAAAGAAAAACTCAATGCCGAACAAAAACAAAGATCTAAAAAATATCGCGAAATAGAAACATTTCGGCTAAAATCAGAAAAACTCAAAAAGCAAATAAAAGAAGCCGAAAACGTAAAAGAAAAACTGCAAAAGCAATTGAAAAATACTCCGGAATTGGAGGATCTTAACACGGAACTCGCTCTTATAAAAGAGGGTTTGCTGGTTTTTCGCAAAAATAAAACCATTGCTGAAAATGCAATTGAAGCCTCGGACAAGCCCATCAGAAATAAATTGCAAAAACTGAAGTTGTGGTCAGAGAAAGACGATTTTGTAAAAGCAGAAATAGAAAAAATTAAACAAAAAATCAAACAACTCCGCACTTCCACAAGCTATAATATGGACGATTTAAAGCTCGTCGGAACGCAAAAAGATCGGGCAAACGAGAAACTGAGAGAAACGAAAAAATTGCAAGAACTTTCTGAAAATTATCTAAAAAAAACAAAAATACTGGAAAATGTAGAGCAAAAAATAACGCAATTGAAATCGGATTTGAAAAAAAATGACGAAACAATTGCTGTTTTTAATGCAGAAAAAAAAATCGCTCAACTGAAAATCGAAGAGCTAAAAATAAAACACGAACGACAACAACTTGAAAAAAACTACGAAAACGACAGAAAAAAATTACAACACAACAGTGCTTGTCCGCTTTGCGGCTCAACAATTCACCCTTATGTTCGTTCATATAAAAATGAACTTGATCAAACAAATGCTCTATTAAAAGAAACAGAAGAGAAATATAATCTTCTTGTTTCAGAAATCCAACGTAAAGAGAAAAACGGAGCTGTCAAGCAAACAGAAATTCGGGGAAAAGAGGCAGAACAGAACGACTTGAAAAACGAGAAAAAAAACATCTGCGCTGAGTTTGAAAAAATCTGTGAGAAAACAAAAACCAATTTACAAATTGCTGAAACAAAGCAAATTCAGACACTTATTGAAAAATACGAAGCACAAATTGAAGCCTTGAATCTTGCCATTCAGAACCTTGAAAAACAACAGGAACTGAATAAAAATTTGCAAACTTTTGTTCAAATAAACGAAAAAATCGCCCAATTGATTGAATCTTTTTCTAAACAAAAAACGTATCTGAAAAAATATGATGCTCATTTTGTTGATAAAACTGCCTACGAAGAAAATCTGAACCGACTTCAGCAAATAAATGATGAGTTCCTGAAAAATAAACAAATTTTGACAGAAACAGAAAATAGCATCTTGACGCATACACAAATACTGCAAGACACGAAGAATGAGTTGATTAAACTGGAAACAGACCACAAAAATCAGGAAAAAAATTGCAAAGAAACAGAAGCAATACACGAACAATTGCTTGCTGAACGAAAAAAATTGTTTGGAAACAAAAATCCGGAAAAAGAAAGCAAAAATTTTACCGCCCAAATAGCAAAACATCAAAGCATATTGTTCACTCTTTCAAATGATTTGGCAAGACAAGAGGAGCAAAAAAAATCTGTTGATGCCCAAATTGTGGAACGAAAGAAAGAGTTGGACGAAAACTGCTCAATGAAGGAAGAAAAACAAAGCGATATTTTGCCCCAAATTGAGGTGTTGGGATTTTCGTCGGTTGACAATGCTTTAAAAAATACCCTTTCAGAAAAAAAACTGAACGAAATAAAAACGCGGAAAAAATCACTTGAAGAAAGCATTCATTTGTTCAATGAATTACTTACAGAATTAAACAAAAAAATTGATGCCGAAAAACAAAAAGACAGTTCTGAAACATCAATAGATGAACTTGAAAAACAGATTGGCACAGACAAAAAAGCGGTTCAGCTCATCAACCAAGATATTGGCATCATAAGCAATAAAATATCAAAAAACGAGCAAGATAAACTTGTTTATTTGGAGCATTTCAAGAAAAAAGAAAAGCAAGAACAAGAGTTTTTACGCTGGCACAAGCTCAACGAAATGATTGGCGACCGAGAAGGGAAAAGATTCTCAAAATTTGCTCAAGAACTTACTTTGCAGCAGCTTATAAAACTGGCAAACATTCACTTAAATTCGTTGAACAATCGGTTTGCGATTGCAAAACCAAGCCAAAGTTCGCAAGACGACATTGTAATCATTGATAAATTTTTGGGCAATACCGAACGCTCGGTAAAAACGCTTTCCGGCGGCGAAAGTTTTTTGGTAAGTTTGGCACTTGCCTTGGGCTTGTCTGATTTGGCAGGGCAAAACACAAAAATTGAAAGCCTTTTTATTGACGAGGGCTTCGGGACGCTTGATCAACAAACGCTGGACGAAGCACTTGCTGCACTTGAAAAACTTCAAAACAAATCGAACCGCACGATTGGTATTATTTCACATGTTCGCGCACTTAAAGAAAGAATTACAACGCGAATTGAGTTGAGCAAAGTCAGTTCAGGATTTAGCAAAATTACGATAAATTCATAAGTCCAAGACTTTTAAAATTTCAATAATTTCTTCGACAGGTATTTTTATCAGATAAAGTGCGGCAACGGCTGCAAGCACAGCGTCAATATCGTATGTATTCAGACTTGTAGCTATTGCGGGAATGTTTCCAAGGTTTAATACTTTTATTCGCTTTTTGTTGTTCAGGACAAGAATATCCATTTCGTCGAGAATCACAGCTATGCCGCCTTTTTCTGTAAGTTGCCTTACTTTTGCATTGCCCGTTTTTTTGGAGAACAGCACAAGTTTGCTATACAAACGTTCCGACATGCTGTAAACCAATTCGTCATCGGCATTTAGAATAGTGTATCCTTCGTCATAAACCATTTCTGCAACTACGGATTTGGCATAGGAAACATCTTCAATATCACGAATATGATCATAGCTGTAATACTCTTTTTTGTCATCAACAAGGTTTAGCACGATGCCAATATTTGCGTATTCGTAGCCCAAACCTGATTCGAGAATTGCCTCGACAGGAGTTTCAAGAATGGCGCAGTCGATTGTCGGGTCTTTTAAAATAATTTCAACATTTTTTGAATCTGTTGCATCGCCGTTTTTCAGGCAATGTTCGCCGGTATATAATCCAAACCTGCTTGCAATTCCGGTTTTTACTCCTTTGTTTTTCAGGCATTTTTCCATTATTCTGACAACAATATTTTTTCCTTTCGAGCCGGTTACCGAATAAACAGGGATTGTTGCTTTGTCTTCTTCTTTGAAAAGCATTGAAACAAAATCTTTCTGCACCAATCGGGTTTTTCCTTGTGTCGGATTGAAGTGCATGCGGAAATCCGGTGCTGCATTCACTTCTATGATTTTCCCGTTGTTCTGAATAAAAGGTGCGGCAATATTTTCCGATACCACATCAACGCCTGCAACATTCAGGTTCAGTATTTGGCTGGCACGCTCAACCATAAACTTATTGTACGGATCAACCTCTTCTGTTACATCAATAGATTTTCCTCCAAGCTGTAAATTTCCGCTGTTTTTCAAATAGACAATTTCGTTCTCGGGCAAAATACTTTCGCTTGTATAGCCTAATAATTCCAGAATTTTATGTGAATTATCGTCAATTTCTACTTTCGACAACTTTCCTTTGTCTCCTATTTCTCTTTCGGGTTCATTGTTTAGTTTTTCAATGAGTTGAGCCACTGTCGAAATGCCATCGCCCAAAATGTAAGGCGGAATGAGGCGAACTGCTGCAACAAATTTAAAATCAATGACCAATAGTCTGTAAGTAACTCCCGGAATGTCTTTTTGGGCGATTAAATCCTCGTCAAACTGTTTAGCCCATTCGCAGGCTTTCAAGATATTTTGTTTCTCGTTCAGTCCTATATTTACTCCTTTTCCTCGGTTGCCAAAGGCGGGTTTTACGACAATAGGAAAGTTGTTTTTTGTATAGAAATCAATTACTTCTTGCGGTTTGTCTGTAATAATGGTTTCCGGAACGGGAATTCCTGCTTCGTGCAGCAATTTTGTAGTTCGGAATTTATTTTCAACCGTTTCGACAGCTATCAGGTTTGTGTCTTCGGTAACTGTTGCGCGAATTAGTTTTCGGTATTTTCCTGTTCCGAGTTGCACCAAATTGTATTTGTCGTGCCTGATTACCGGAATCCCACGACTTTCGGCTTCATCAACAATGGCTTGTGTACTTGGTCCTAACAGGCGTTTTTCGCGAATCAGAATCAAATGTCGGATTGTTTTTTGTATATCGAATGTTTCTTTGTTAAAGAAAGCATTTAGAAAACATACGGCTGATTTTCCGGCATATATTCCTGCTATTTCATCAACAAAACGAAATAAAACATTGTAAAACCCTTTTTGTTTGGTTTCTCTGGTTTTTCCAAAAGCCACTTCCATTCCCGCCAAATGTTGAAGTTCAATTGTAACATGCTCCATGATATGCCCCAGGAGTGTTCCTTCTTTCACTCGTGTGAAAAAACCTCCGGAAACGCCAAGCGAACAATGGTGTTCGTAAAGCGAAGGGATTGATTCTTTTAAGTAATCAAAAAATCCGTCGATTGTATTTGAGAATACTTCGTCAAGCTCTCCAAGATTTAATCTGAAACGAATAACCGGACCGGCGCTAAAATAGTTTGCGCCATTCAGTATTTTTATACTTTCAATCTTTAAGGGGGTTTCAGTAAGTTTACATTGTGTTAAGTCTTCTATTGAAAACTGTTGTGCTTCTTTTTTTACAGACATGGCTTGTTTTTTTTATTGTTTACCAAAAATAGAAAAGTTTTGTTCTTTTTTTCCATTTCGTTTTGTTTTTCATAACACATAACCGATTTAAACTTTTTTCTGCTTGCTATTTTGAGTGTTTAGCAGAATGGTAGATTTTAAGGTTTAAATCACTTCACATAAAAAAAGAGACATTGCCAACAAGCCGTCTCTCTTTTTTCAAAGCTTTTTTGTTTTATTCTGCAAAAGGGTCTCCTTTGGGAATGGTAAATTTAAAATCGCTTCCGATTCCTTCCATACTTTCTACCCAAAGTTTGCCTTTGTGTCGTTCAACAAAATCTTTACAAATAATCAAGCCTATTCCGGTTCCTGTTTCCCCGTTTGTGCCTTTTGTCGAGAAAAACAATCCTGTTTCAAAAATTTTCGATATATTTTCTTTTGCAATTCCGATTCCTGTATCATAAACCGTGATTTCAACAAAATCCTCGTCATTTTTTGAACTTATTATAATATCTCCACCGGAATTTGAATATTTTAATGCGTTTGAAATCAAATTACTAAGGATAAAATTGATCATGCTCCGATCTGCAAGGATGTAAAAATCGTCGTTGGTTTCGTAAAACAGTTTGATGTTTTTCTTTTTTGCGTCTTCTTTAAACTCTTCTATTTTCTGGTCGATAATTTCGCTTACGTTTATCGTCTGAGGCGAATAACGGACTTCGTTGCGTTGGATTCTCGACCATTCGACCAATTTTTCTAATAATGAATAGCCTTTACCTGCGGATTTCTGTATATCTTTGGCATAATTTTTTAATTCAGGTAGTTCTAATTTGTCAAAATTAAAGACTAAATCATTGGTTAGTTCTTTCAGTTCGTTAAAAGGAGCTCTTAAATCGCTTGTAATCAACAAAAAGAACTTGTCTTTTATGGAGTTTAGTTCTTGCAGTTTGCTGTATTGTTCGTTTATAATATCACGAGAGCGTTTTCGGTCTAAATGGTTGTGTACCCTGACCATTAATTCAGAAAAGTTGAATGGTTTGGTAATGTAATCTACGGCACCAACGTTAAACCCTTTGACAACATCTTCGGGTTGCACTTTAGCTGTAAGAAAAATGACGGGTATCGAAGCTGTTTTTTCGTCGGCTTTAAGTCTTTTGCACACTTCGTAACCGTCCATTTCGGGCATGGAAATATCCAACAGAATAAGGTCGATATCTCTGACTGAAGCTATTTTTAATGCCTGCTTGCCGCTTCGTGCGGTGTAAAGTTCTTTATTTTTGTCGTGTAAGATATTGGTTATAATGGTTAAGTTATCCGGAATATCATCTACAACTAATATTTCGTAAGCTTTGTTTATTGCTGTTCCCATGGTTTAATTTTGATAAATAATATTGAAACATTTTAGTATATGACAAAAAATATCAGAACTAAAATCCAATAAAACAATCTCTATTTTTCTCAAAAAACACTGATCTCAAACGCATTAAAAAAATAAATACAATAAAATTTCACGAATGAAGCGAATCAGTTTCGGTTGTAAAAGTAGTGATTTAACTTCAATCTTAAAAAAAAATTAAAAAAAAAATAAATCAGAACATGCAAGTAAGAAGTCCGACATTTAGGGGCAAACACACAAAATTTATAATAATTTTGTAATCAATAGTTCGATAAATTTAATATTTTTAGACATAAAATACTCTAAAATTTACAAAACACTGATTATCAATATTCAATTTTCTAAAAAAATGTAAAGTATCAATCTCATGCGTTTGGACTAATTGCCTGACAAAATTATCTTGCAGTTCTGCAAAATATTTATTAATTTCATGCTAAATTCGCTCATTTGATCGGGAAAAATTATAAAACACAAAAAACACAACAAAAATGCAAAAACTACCCATAGGAATACAAACCTTTTTGGAAATACGAAACGAAAATTATATCTACATAGACAAAACCCAAGAGGCTTACAGCTTGATAACTAAATATAAATATGTTTTTTTATCGCGCCCGCGTCGGTTTGGTAAAAGTCTGTTTTTAGACACGCTGAAAGAGATTTTTGAGGGCAACAAAGCCCTTTTCAAGGGTTTGTATATTTATGATAAATACGATTTTGACGACTTCCCTGTAATACGAATTGATTTTACCGGAGGAGATTTTCTAAATCCTCAAGGTTTAAAATTAAGAATTGGAAGAATTTTACCGGATATTGTTAAATCATATCAATTAGATTTAGATTTAGATTGTCCTGATGATGTTAATAATTTTCTTGAACAAATCATAAAGGAATTGTGGAAAAAAACAGGCAAAAAAGTAGTCGTTCTGATTGATGAATACGACAAACCTATTTTAGACGCTATCAGCAAACCCGAATTAGCACATCAAAACAGAGAATTTCTAAAAGTCTTTTATTCTGTTTTGAAAGCTAATGACCAATATATTCGTTTCGGCTTTCTGACAGGGGTGAGTAAATTTTCTAAAGTGAGTATTTTTTCGGGACTTAATAATATTGAAGATATTAGTTTAAATCATAGATACGGGAATATTTGCGGATACACACAGCAAAATATTGAAAATGAATTTAGTAAGTATTTACAGGGAGTTGATTTGGAGAAATTAAAAGAATGGTACAACGGCTATAATTTCCTGAAAGACAAAGTTTACAATCCCTTTGATATTTTATTGTTTATACGCAATTCAACAACATAAAATTGGAAGTATTGCTTTATCAAACCGGTTATTTGACTATTGATAAAATGATGCCAAAAGCTCGCGGCGGAATAAAATATTCCTTAAAAATTCCAAACAAAGAGGTTCAAATGAGTTTGAATGACGTAATCTTAGCAATGTTTACGGATAACGCATCGGAAATGGGGGAATTACAAGACGACGTTTATATTGCTCTACAAAATGGTGATTTAGAGATTGTGGAGACAAACCTAAAAAGCCTTTTTGCCTCAATTCCGTACAACAATTATGCAAAGAACAATATAAACGTGTATGAAGGATTCTACGCAAGTGTAATTTACGTATATCTTGCCAGTTTGGGTTTACCTCTGCACGCCGAAAATCCGACAAACAAAGGCAGGCTGGATTTAAGCCTCGAAATTGACAACAAAATATACATTATTGAGTTTAAAATGGGCGACGAAAACGCTTTAAAACAAATAAAAGAGAAAAAATATTACGA
>PDWJ01001727.1_pt1 | contig 25639 bp, 14 predicted proteins | sample 1430881 | NCBI WGS metagenome assembly PDWJ01 (sample SAMN01162460, study PRJNA174530) | Oral metagenome, whole genome shotgun sequencing project. | biome: Marine environment; feature: Marine mammal; material: Swab sample of the gingival sulcus; isolation source: swab sample of gingival sulcus...
GTTTAAAATTTTGTCATCAGACCAAAACCGGGAGATAAAACTTTAATCATCTTGCTGTGTGTCTTAATATTTATCTCAGACATGGTCTGTTTCATTTGTGAATTTTTTTTGCAAAAATAAAAATGTAAAAGCCCGACACACAATTCATGCCTATAATTCTTTGTAATTTGGAATTGATTTGAGGAAAAACCATGAAGCATTGTTGTAGTCAATTTTGCAACAATAATGATGAAGCCCATTCGTAACTACAAGGTATTGTACTTTGAGAGCCATGTTGTAATTCAGTATTTGATCAAATACTTTTTGATCAATTTTTACCGAAGGAGCTTTGCATTCAACAACCAGTAGGGGGCTTCTTTCTTTGTCATAAATCAGAATATCTGTTCGTTTTAAGCGTTTGTGAACTCTTAATCCTTTTTCGATGGCGATGAGACCGCTCGGCATTTCTTTTTCATAAATCAAAAAATGAATAAAATTTTGACGAACCCATTCTTCGGCTGTCAACATCAACCATTTTTTTCTCACCACATCAAAAATTTCCTGCTGAGAATTTTGTTGATTGCGGCGGAGTGGAATTTGATAATCGGGTAAGTTCAGTTGCTCCATAAGCGTGCAAATTTAGAAAATATGAAAACGTCTTTAGTTTTTTTCGCTGCACTTTTACATCATCATTTTATGAGAAGAAAAAATAAGTATTTATCGTCCTAAAAAAAAGCCTTAAATTTGCTTAGAAAAAGAAAAATATGAAGACCAAAGATGAAATTGTAAAAGATTGGCTTCCAAGATATACTGGTATGCCTTTGGAGGATTTTGGAGAATATATTTTACTTACCAACTTTAGCAACTACCTGGAATGGTTTGCTGAAAGTGAAGGGGTAGAAATTCGAGGCTTGGAAAAGGCTATGCAAAGTGCTACATCTCAAAATATTACCATGATAAATTTTGGAATGGGAAGTGCTAATGCTGCCACCATAATGGATTTGTTGAGTGCCATCAAACCAAAGGCTTGTCTGTTTTTGGGAAAATGCGGCGGACTAAAGCATAACAATAAATTGGGCGATCTTATCCTTCCGATTGCGGCAATTCGCGGCGAAGGTACATCTAACGATTATTTACCGGAAGAGGTTCCTGCCTTACCTGCCTTCAATCTGCAAAAGGCGATTTCAACAACCATTCGCGATTTTAGTATGGACTACTGGACAGGGACGGTTTATACAACCAACCGCCGGGTGTGGGAGTATGATAAAGAGTTTAAGGCATATCTGGAAAAAGTGCGAGTGATGGGGATTGATATGGAAACGGCTACACTTTTTATTTGTGGTTTTAAAAATCATATTCCTACGGGAGCATTGTTGCTTGTTTCTGATCGTCCAATGATTTCGGAAGGTGTGAAAACAGAAAAAAGCGATCAGGAAGTCACAAAAAATTATGTTAAAACTCACCTCGCAATAGGGATTAAGGCTTTACAGCAGTTGATTAATGAGGGGCTTACGGTGAAACATCTAAAATTTCATTACGAAGATTAATCAATTTTTTAAGTACGAACAAAATTTATCAAATGACAAGTACTCAAATTCTCAAGGAACTTAAAGATAAAAAATACCATCCCGTATACTTTTTGAGCGGAGAGGAACCATTTTTTATTGATCAGATTTCGAACTATATGGACAAGAATATCCTGAATGAAGCAGCGAAGGATTTTGATCAAACAGTGGTTTATGGTAAAGATACGGATGTTGCTAATCTTATTGCGATGGCAAAGAGGTTTCCGATGTTGGCAAGTCATCAGTTGCTCATTGTTCGGGAAGCACAGGAATTGAAAAAAATTGAAGAACTCGAATCTTATGTGCTGAACCCTCAGCCAACAACGATTCTTGTTTTGGAATTTAAGCATAAAAAGGCTGACAAAAGAAAGGCGTTCTACAAGGCGTTAAAGAAAAATGCTGTCGTTTTTGAGTCGAAAAAACTTTATGACAATCAAGTTCCCAAATGGGTCGAAGACTATGTTTTTGATAATGGCTACAAAATAAACCCTAAGAATGCCCAATTGATTGCTGAGTCGTTGGGGAATAATCTGCAAAAAGTTTCAAATGAATTGCAAAAAGTGTTTATCAACATGGAGCGGGGAGGGGCTATCAACGAAGATATTATTGAGTCTCATATTGGTATCAGTAAGGACTTTAACATCTTTGAATTGCAAGATGCCTTGATTAATAAAAACGTGCTTAAAGCCAATCAGATCATTAATTATTTTGCAGCAAATCCAAAGGAAAATCCTTATGTAGTAACACTAACCGTTCTTTTTAATTTCTTCTCTAAAGTATTGATGGTACACCAAATCAGAGATCAGAGAAGTTTGGCTTCCACATTGGGTGTAAATCCCTATTTTGTGAAGGATTATCAGCTTGCCGCAAAAAATTATAAACCGTTGAAGCTTGTTAAAATCATTGGGCATTTACGAAATTACGATGTACGATACAAGGGTGTTGATAATGTTTCAACCACTACCGGGGAATTATTAAAAGAGTTAATGTTCAAGATTTTACATTAAAAAAACAGCAGTCCTATAAGCGGGATTCTGTATCCGTATTACCGGATGTCTATCATTTATCTCGACTTCAGATCACTCTGAAGTTCAAACGACTTACCCCCCGGAAAAGTGCGAGTAACACTTTTTTCTGCAAGCAGAAACTTCCGGTATATTTAGTCTTTCAACCCATAAGGTTTACCCCTTCGACATGTCACCACCCCGAAGCGTGAGCTCTTACCTCACGTTTTCACCTTTTCCTGCACCATTGGCAGGTAGTTATTTTCTGTGGCACTCTCTGTCTTCAAAATTCCTTTGAAGCCTTCCTGTTAGGAAGTATGGCACTCTTTGTTGCCCCGACTTTCCTCTACCTCCGCAACGGAGTTAGCGATAGACCGGACTGCTGTATATTTCTTTATTGATTAAAAATCTGCACTTCGATAGCTCCGGTTCCATATTGTTGAAACGAAGCATTTCGTACAGAAACATCGTATTCTTTTAAAATTTTTCGGATTTCATTTTTCAAGGTTCCGTTACCGATACCATGAATAAACACAACGCTTTTGTATTGGTTCACCAATGCGTTATCAATGGCTTGTCGACAATATTGCAATTGATAGTTGAGTATTTCATTTGCTTTCATTGTGTTAAAGTCATCCCTCAATGCACTAATGTGCAGATCCACTTCCGCTTTTTTATCGCCAATTTTATGTTTGTCAATAAGCTCTTTTTTCTTAACAATTTTCGCCTTCTGTTCTTTCGGTTTATTTGCTTCAAACTTTAAGCTAAAGACATCTTCCGAATGAATTTCAACATTATTTACATCAGTAAGCAATTGAAGAATTGCTTTTTCGCGCATTAAGAAATTGGCTTTGTAAGCATCTTCCTTATAAAACCGACTGGGTTTTACTTTGAATACATAATGTCCGGGAAGTGGTACTTCGGCAGTAACTTTCGGGATATAAATTGTTTGAACAATTCCGGATACCCATGTTTCAAGGTCATCACGGTCGAAGCTCCCGATCAGTATGCGTGTTTTTGCTTTCATGGAACCGCTGTCTGCCGAGTAGAACTTTACGTCCTGAGAACGGAGGCTGATGTTAAACATCAGTTCGTATTCAGTATTGTTGTAGAGGTATAAATCGATAAGACCTGTTACCAACCAATTTTGTTGCTGCGGAACGTAAGCAAGGTAAACACCTTTTGTTCCTTGTGATTGTGTAAGTGCGTACTGTATTGGAGATTCACGTTGATAAGTTTCTTGAAGAGGGCTGTTTTCTTCATTTTTTCGTGCTTCCAAGTCCACATTATAATCTTCGGAAAAAAACTGTTTACTCAGGTCTTCTTCATCTGATTGAATTTTAACAAGTTCATTCGTCATGACCGGGACATCGAAACTATCCTCGATAGCTACATTTACCATTGTCGCACTCAATATTTTGCTTACGACACCTCCACCACTTTCATTGAGGAATTTTACTTTATCACCTACTTTTAACTTCATACTCTGAACTTGTTCTTAGTTGTTACCTCGTATTCTTTTGCGAATAATATTTTCAATTTCAGCTACCGGAATACGTTCTTGCGTCATTGTGTCTCTTTCGCGTATGGTTACGGTATTGTCCTCCAAAGTTTGGTGGTCAACAGTAATGCAATATGGTGTTCCTATTGCATCTTGGCGGCGATAACGCTTCCCTATTGCATCTTTTTCTTCATACTGACAATTGAACTCATATTTCAAACCGTTCATAATTTCTTTCGCTTTTTCCGGCAAGCCGTCTTTTTTTGTAAGCGGGAAAATTGCGGCTTTGATTGGAGCTAAAACAGGAGGAAGATTCATAACTACACGCTCACTTCCATCTTCAAGTTTTTCTTCTTTGTAAGCATAACTCATAACAGCAAGGAACATTCGATCGAGTCCTATGGATGTTTCCACAACATAGGGAACATAATTCTCATTAATCTCGGGATCGAAATATGTGATTTTCTTACCGGAATATTCTTGATGAGCCTTTAAGTCAAAGTCCGTTCTTGAGTGGATACCTTCAAGCTCTTTGAAGCCCATCGGGAAGTTAAACTCGATGTCAGCAGCGGCATTTGCATAATGTGCAAGTTTTTCATGGTCGTGGAAACGGTATTCTGTTTCGGGAATGCCCAATGATTTGTGCCAGTTCATGCGCTGTTCTTTCCAGAAGTTGTACCATTCCATCTCAGTTCCGGGGCGTACAAAGAATTGCATCTCCATCTGTTCAAATTCACGCATGCGGAATATAAACTGTCGGGCAACAATCTCATTTCTAAATGCTTTTCCTATTTGTGCAATACCGAATGGGATTTTCATTCTACCTGTTTTCTGAACATTCAGATAGTTTACGAAGATGCCTTGTGCCGTTTCAGGACGGAGATAAATCTTGTTAGCTCCTTCAGCTGTTGATCCCATCTGTGTGGAGAACATCAAATTAAACTGACGAACATCCGTCCAGTTTTTACTTCCGGAAAGCGGACAAGCAATGCCGAGGTCTTCAATAAGTGTTTTTATTCCATCCAAGTCTTCAGCTTCCATTGCTCCGTAGAGTCGCTTGCTGATGTCTTCAATTTTTGCTTGATTATCAAGCACGCGTTTGTTTGTTGAGCGGAATTCTTTTTCATCAAAAGCGTCACCAAAACGTTTTTGGGCTTTAGCCACTTCTTTATTGATTTTTGCTTCAATTTTCGCCATATAATCCTCAACAAGAACATCAGCTCTGTAACGTTTCTTCGAATCCTTGTTGTCGATCATCGGGTCGTTGAAGGCATCAACGTGTCCGGAAGCTTTCCAAACCGTTGGGTGCATAAAAATAGCAGAATCAACACCCACAATATTCTCGTGATATTGCACCATTGCTTTCCACCAATATGCCTTAATATTGTTTTTTAGTTCAGCACCATTCTGACCGTAGTCATACACGGCACTCAATCCATCATATACTTCACTTGATTGAAATACAAAGCCATACTCTTTTGCATGGGCAATTATTTTTTTGAGCTTATCATCATTATTTTCAGCCATTTTATTCAGGTTTTTCGGTTCTAACTATGTTTAGGTTAAGTTCTTCGAGTTGCGCATCTGCAATTGGAGAAGGCGACTCAATCATCATATCTTTGGCGTTATTATTCTTTGGGAATGCAATAAAATCGCGGATTGTATCTTGTCCGCCAAACAGAGCGACAAGACGATCAAAGCCTAAGGCAATACCACCATGTGGAGGAGCTCCATATTCAAATGCTTCCATAAGGAATCCAAATTGAAGTTGCGCTTCCTCATCGCTAAAGCCAAGGGCTTTAAACATTTGTTTTTGTAAATTACGATCGTGGATTCTGATAGATCCGCCACCTATTTCAACGCCATTAATCACCATGTCGTAAGCATTGGCTCTTACCTTTCCGGGGTCGCTTTCCATCAATGGAATGTCTTCCGATTTTGGTGAGGTAAAAGGATGGTGCATGGCATGGAAACGTTGGCTTTCGTCGTCCCATTCGAGAAGCGGAAAGTCAACAACCCAAAGCGGTGAAAATTTATTTGGATCGCGAAGACCTAATTGTGTTCCCATTTCCAAACGTAACTCGTTCATTTGTTTGCGAACAGCATCAGTATTTCCGGAAAGTACCAATAATAAATCGCCCGGCTTGGCATTACATTTACCTGCCCATTGCTTCAAATTTTCTTGGGTATAAAACTTATCGACAGAAGACTTGAATGAGCCGTCGTCATTGCATTTAACATAAACCATTCCTTTAGCTCCAACTTGAGGACGCTTCACAAAGTTGGTAAGTTTGTCGAGTTGCTTACGTGAGTATGAAGCACAACCTTCCGCATTGATTGCAAGAACCAGCTCGGCATCATCAAACACTTTAAAGCCTTTATTTTTCACCTCGTCATTGATGTTGACGAACTGCATTCCAAAGCGAATATCAGGTTTGTCCGAACCGTAAAGCCGCATGGCATCAGAATAAGACATTCGTGGGAAGTCGGACAATTCTGTTCCTCTAAGTCCTGAGAACAAATGCTTGGTCATGCCTTCAAAGGTGTTCAGCACATCTTCTTGTTCAACAAAAGACATCTCACAATCAATCTGAGTAAATTCCGGCTGACGGTCTGCGCGTAAGTCTTCATCTCTAAAGCACTTTACAATCTGGAAATAACGATCATATCCTGAAACCATAAGCAATTGCTTAAAAGTTTGCGGCGACTGTGGAAGTGCATAAAATTCTCCTTCGTGAATACGTGAAGGAACAACATAATCGCGTGCTCCTTCGGGGGTTGACTTGATCAAGAATGGTGTTTCAATTTCCAGAAAACCATGATCACTAAGGTAATTTCTTACAGAAATAGCTACCTGAGAACGAAGCACCAAATTGTTTTTTAAAGGGTTTCTCCTAAGGTCTAAGTAACGATATTTCATTCGCAACTCTTCACCTCCATCGGTGTTGTCCTCAATGGTAAAAGGAGGTAACTTGGCAGCATTCAGCACCTCAAGATCTGAAACAATGATTTCAATTTCTCCGGTAGGAATATTCTTATTTTTACTACTTCGTTCTTCTACAATACCTGTTGTTTTGATAACAAATTCTCGCCCCAACTTTCGGGCTTTGTTACATAAATCAGCCTGCGTTTCCATATTGAACGCCAACTGCGTTATGCCATATCGGTCGCGAAGATCAATGAAGGTCATTCCTCCAAGGTCACGAGAGCGTTGTACCCAACCTGTCAGTGTAACTTCCTGACCAACATGTTTTATTCTTAATTCACCACAAGTGTGTGTTCTTAACATAGTTAGACTATTTGAGTTTAAGCCGCGAAAATACGAAAAAATAATACATGGATAGCCCCTGAGAAATCAGAAGCTGTATTTTGCTTTTATCCAGAATTCTGAATTGTTTTTGTAATATCCAAACATTCCTTTATCGCCACGAAACCAATCATAGCCGAGTAGCAAATGGATTTGATCGCTTAGCGAGTAATCGACACTTGAACGATTAAAGATTCCTTCATCGCTGAGGTCGAAATAAAAGAAACTTGACAGCTTTAGAGTGCTGCGAAGCGTATTCTTTGTAACTCCAAATGTGGCAATTGCCGTGTTTTGTTCAATATCCATTTCTTTCGTTACATCGGGAACATATTTGTGGAAATACTGCGTTGTCAGTATCCACTCACTTCCGGGATACCAATCCACACCAAGAATGAGGTTGCTTGTGTTACGTTTTATTTTCGTCGCCGTATTGCCAGCCTTCTGTAGCTCTCCAAAATATTCAGCCACTTCACCGCGAATTACAAAATTGCCGAGCGGAAATGAAAAATTGCCTCCGAGCATATCCATTCTTTCGTAAATCCCTTCCAAAAATACAGTATCAAAATTTGGGGATAAACTGTTGGTCAATATCGGCATTTTGTTCCATGTGTGCAATGCCGAAAGGCTGAAATCAACACCGGAAAGATAGAACGAAAGGCGTCCGCCGTATTCACAATTCTTCAAAACTTTATCGGGATAATTTTCCAAATTATAGACGTAGTGAAAATCGCCTGTCGGAGGCTTTACCGACCAAGGGTTTTCTGCCGAGGTGGGGATAACAGAAAAAGATGCTACCGGAATAAATATTCCCTCAAGCGACAGCTTTGAATTATAAAACTTCAGTTTAATGGCATTAACAGGCATGCGAATGTCGTCATAATCTCGGGCAAGAAATTCACTCATGTCCATCGGCGATATCACATCTGTTACACGCATTCCGTCCGAAATCCCCCAAATTACAATTTGCCTTCCGGCTTTTAAATCCCAATGATTTGTCGTGTATTGAAAAAACGCTTCTCGTATTTCTAAACCTGTTTGTTCTGATAGTAGAGCGTTGTGCTGTGCATTGAGCGAGGCAAATAAATAAGACTTGCCTTTTGATACTTCAAACATTGTGCGCAGCCTGCTTCTCGAACTCATGAAATCGTACGGGCTTTGACTGCGAACCGCATGGTACGAATCGGCAAAACCATTCAGGTTGAAAGAAATTTTATTGTCTTGTGCTGATGTATTTATGGTGAGGAAAAGAATTGCAGCAAGTACAATTCCTTTCCATAATGTGTATTTATTCACTACATAACTCCTTTCTCTAATTTAGCAACAGTAAAAGCACTTTCTTTTAGGTCAATGTTGTATTTGGCATTATCAAATAATATGATGGTTTGATGCTTATTTTGAACATTTGTCATGTGCATTTTTTTTGCCATCCAAAATCCGTCCACTTTCACAATGTCGGAAAAAGTAAGTTGGCGGTGTAATTTTTTCTTTTTGTCGTAATAATCAACTTTTACAGCCATGTAGTTGTCCTGGCGTATCCACGATATTTTTTTGGAAAACAGGTCGCGCTTATCTTTTGAAGTCGATTCAATAACCCAGCATTTATGTCCGTCAATTGTTTCTTCTTTTAATAATTTGTGATCGTCCTCATCCACATTACGACTTGCCATGTCGTCATAGGTAAAATCAGTTCCCATGAAGTAATCTTTTTTCGCTGATTTGCCGCTAATTCTTCGGGTTTTTTTCATTGCCGGGAGGTAGAGCCATTTATCATCATTCTTGGCTATTTCATTATAGTCCCACGTAAGAAAGGCTGTCCCTTTCACATCGCCCGGATATTGGAAAAACATCAATGTTTTTGTGTCTTGTTTGTCCTTGCCTACATCCATCGAATAAGAAATAATCTTTCGTTCTCTGATTTTTCCTTTTTTACTAATCAGTTTTATGGTCATTTCAGATGATCGAGTATCTCCATCAGGGAGATCTTTTGCCTTCTGAATAATTTCACGTCCGCTTTGTGCTTGTACATTTAGCACAAGAAATAATCCTGCAATTAAAAAACTTGTTATACTTGTTTTCATACTTTTAAAATTTTGTGACTGAGTCTGAGATGTTTTTATTTGCCTCAGAATTAGTCTGTTCATACTTTTGAAATTTTGTAATTAAGCTTGAGATGTTTTTTCTTTTCCATACGGTTTTGTCAGGCTGATCAAAGCCGGAGTAACGAAAAAGTCAGTAACAAGAGCTGCAAGCAGCCCCATAGGAGCAAGGTATCCCATGCGAACCATATTGGCGACAGGAGAAAAAGTAAACATGGCAAAGCTTGCGCACAATATTACCGTTGTTATGGTAATATTTTTTCCAACAGTGTGGAAAGCCTTAATAATCGCCTTATTGTAATTACCATATTTTTCAAATTCAAACTTAATTGCATTTATAAAATGTATCGTATCATCTACGGCAATACCCAGCAACATTGGCATTATGGTCATGGTCATCATGTCGAGCGGTGAATTAAAATAGCCCATGTAACCACCTATGACAATCAAAGGCATGAGGTTAGGAATTAATCCTATAAATCCGGTTTTGATGCTGTTGAACACGATTACCAGCAATATACAAATAATGATAAGAGCCCAGATTACAGAGTTCAGCTCTCCGATAACGATTTTGTTATTCAGCTCAGAAAACTGAACAGCACTTCCGATGATGCTCAATGTAGCATCCGGAAAGCGTTCTTTACCGATTCTTTTAATAATTGCCAATTCATCCGAAATTTCGTTTGCGACAAATGCTTCCAGTTGCACTTGTGCTCTCAACAATGTGTAGTCTTCATCCGTCCAATTGAACGACTTTGTACCTCCCGACATTTCATAAAGAAATAATTCCTGAGCAATCATTTCTCGATTGTCGGGTATTGTATGATATGCCAGACTATCGCTATGCAATGTTTGATTCATCTCTTTGATAATATCAAGAATTGAAAAAATTGATGCTGCATCTTTATTTTTCTTGGTTAGTTTAAATGTTGAAATAGTATCGAGCAAGGCATCAAACTTTCTGAGTACTTCGGGGTCTTTTACAGCACCGGGTTCATCAAATTTTAATGTTACATTATAGGTTAAATACGAACCAAGCTGCGATTGTGTAACCTCATAAGCCCGTTTGATGTATGGAATTTTTGTGCCCATAAATTCAAACATTCCCATATTGGTTGTTACACGACTGACACCCGGAATCATTACAAGTATGCTTATGGCAAAAACCACTAAAATGCTTGTTTTCTTCCCAAGAACAAAATAACCGATAGCCTCCATCCATCTTTCAAAACGAGGCGTTTTCATCTTTTCTTCTTTACAGACATCTTTATCTTTTCCGAAGCTCATCAGAATAGGAATCAGAATAATCACAAAGAGGTAGTCGATAAAAACAAATGAAGCACAGGCATATCCTACCCATGATATTGTGGCAATTCCGGCAGAAATAAACGACAATACAGAACCAATCGTTGTGATTGCTGTAAATAAAATCGGCCAGCTCATTTCTTCGATAGCATCAATTGCTGATTGCTTACGATTTCCGCTTACTCGGAAGCTATGTTTAAAGGCGTTGAGTAAGTGAACAGAGTACCCAACCGACAATGCCATGCCCAATATTACGGGAAGCATCATCATATTTTGATCCACACCGATACGAAACCAACCCATGCCGCCAAAAACAACCACAACACCCAATACTGTGGTTATTGAAGGTACAAGAACACCTCGAAATGATCGAACAAAAATAATGAGCAAAATCACCATTACCGCAAATGCCGAAACAAAACGCTTCATCATCTCCGGACCGAAAAAATCGCGCTCTTCTGTTTCGGTGTAGGGCATCCCAACAGGCTTGAGAGAATATTTATCGCTTTGCCATTTCGAATCCGTAAGAACACGAATGGCAACTTCTCCCGTCTGATACAAAGGGTCAACCTTCGTTACCTTTTCCCACTCTTCCTTTTCCGGAAACTCCTTTAGCGAAAGCGTTAACCACGTTTCTGTACAGTCTTTTGATACAATCTTTCCAACCAAAGCCTGTCGCGAAAGCACAAGTTTTCGGATCTCTTCAAGTTCCTCTTCTGTGGATGGAATACCATCGCCGAAAGGATTTATCACTTCGATTCCTTCCTCAGTTCCTATCGACATCTCCATCTCAACCAGAGATGTTATTTCATCAGCATAAGGAATACTGTCGATAAGCGTCCTGCCCAGTTCTTGCATCATTGTCAGAACTTCAAAGTCAAATACATCCTCTGCTTCTATCAGAATACTGATGTTTTCATTATTACCAAACTGATCTTCAAATTCTTCGGTCGCAATTTCAATCGCTTCCGCATCATCAAACCAGTCATCACGCGCATTTGCAATTTCAATCTTATTCAAACCGGAAAGTCCAAAAACGATAAGCGCAAAGGCAGCAAATATGAAATACCACCTGTACCTGATTTGAAACACTCCCATTTTTCTAAAAAAAGAATTTATCTTCTGTATTTTCATCTGTTTAAAATTTTGTCATCAGACCAAAACCGGGAGATAAAAATTTAATCATCTCGCTGTGTGTCTTAATATTTATCTCAGACATGGTCTGTTTCATTTTTTATTCTTTGTTTTGATTTGTATATGTCTATGTTTTTCGTGTTTTACTTTTGACAAAAATTGTCAGCTGACGAAGAACAAACAAATGTTCCATGCAAAATTAAGAACACTGTTCATTATAGCACAATCATAATTAATTATGATTTTAATCGGGAGGCTTAATAAGTTGGTTTAATGGGTCTTTTAAAAATCCGGAACAAGGCATCAAAAAAAATCGTACTTTCGTAAGTTAAAAATTAGATAATTACAAAAGAAAAAGTTAAGACGACAGAATGGACTATAATTTTAATGAGATTGAAAAAAAGTGGCAAAAGTATTGGGCTGAGAATAAGACTTTCGCAGCTAAAGAAAACAGTACACAGCCAAAGTATTATGTTCTCGACATGTTTCCTTACCCATCGGGGGCAGGGCTGCATGTTGGACATCCACTAGGATATATTGCCAGTGATATTTATTCGCGTTACAAAAGAAATCAGGGCTTTAATGTCCTGCACCCAATGGGCTATGATGCTTACGGACTTCCGGCAGAACAATATGCAATTCAAACAGGAACGCATCCTGCCATTACGACAGACAAAAATATTCAGAGATATCGCCAACAGTTAGATAAAATTGGCTTTTCGTTCGATTGGGATCGTGAAGTACAAACATGTGATCCGAAATATTACAAGTGGACACAAAAAACTTTTATTGATCTTTTCAATCATTTTTACGACAATACCTCACAAAAGGCAAGGCATATTGATACTTTGGTGAAGCATTTTGAAGCAGAAGGCAGTGCCAATGTTTATGCCGCGTGTGATGCCCACGATCCGTTTACGGCTGAGGAATGGAAAGCAATGGACGAGAAAGCACAACAAGAATTATTGATGCACTATCGCTTGGCTTACCTCAGCATGTCATTTGTAAATTGGTGTCCGGCATTGGGTACTGTTCTTGCGAATGACGAAGTGAAAGACGGACTTTCGGAGCGAGGCGGACACCCTGTAGAACGTCGAAGAATGAAGCAGTGGTCATTGCGTATTTCTGCATATTCGGATCGCTTGTTAAACGGACTGGAAACCTTAGATTGGTCAAACTCTATCAAAGAAGTTCAACGCCATTGGATAGGTAAAAGTGAGGGTGCTTCTGTTCATTTTGGAGTTAAAGGATTTGAAGAAAAAATTGAGATATTCACAACTCGACCTGACACTTTATTTGGTGCTACTTACATGGTGCTTGCTCCCGAACACGAATTGGTGGAAAAGATTGTGACCGATGCGCAGCGCGATGAAGTGATGGAATATGTTACTTGGGCTAAGAATCGTTCGGAAAAAGAACGCAGTGCTGAGGTGAAAACTGTTACGGGTAAATTTACAGGTGCTTATGGTATCAATCCTTTAAACGGTCGGGAAATTCCGATTTGGATTTCCGATTATGTTTTGATCAGTTACGGTACCGGAGCTATTATGGCTGTTCCGGCGCATGATAGTCGTGATTTTGCATTTGCAAAACAGTTTGAGTTACCGATTATTCAGGTAGTGAGCACTCCGGGAGAAGAGCTTGTTGATCCGAAGGAATGGTCAGCTTCTTACGACTCTAAGGAAGGTGTTCTTATCAATTCTGATTTTATTAACGGCATGGAAGTGAAGGATGCCATGAAAGCCGTAATTCAAAAACTTGAAGAAGAAGGTTACGGGCGAAAAGCATCGAATTTCCGTTTGAGAGATGCTATTTTCTCTCGGCAGCGTTATTGGGGCGAACCGTTTCCAATGTATTACAAAGACGGAATGCCTTATCCGGTTTCGGACGAAGAGCTTCCTGTTTTATTGCCGGAGGTTGATAAATACCTTCCAACCGCGGATGGTAAACCCCCATTGGCTCGCGCAAAGAATTGGGTGAATAAGGATGGATACCCGCTTGAAACGAATACCATGCCGGGCTTTGCGGGCTCCAGTGCTTATTATTATCGCTATATGGACCCTCAGAACGAAAATGAATTGGTAAGTAAAGAAGCGAATAATTACTGGAAGTCGGTTGATTTGTATCTTGGTGGTGATGAGCACGCTACGGGACACTTGATTTATTCTCGTTTCTGGAGTCAATTTTTGTTTGATATTGGTCGTGTGTGCGAAGCAGAGCCTTATAAAAAATTGATTAATCAAGGTAAAATTCAGGGACGCTCATCTTTTGTTTACAGAGTTGTAGGAACAAACAGTTTTGTTTCTTTCAACAAGCGCAAAGAATATCAAACACAGCAAATACATGTTGACATCAATATTGTGACCAATGATGTGTTGGACACCGAAGCTTTTAAGAATTGGCTTCCTGAATTTAAAGATGCCGAATTTATTCTTGAGGACGATGGTAAATACATCTGTGGGCATGAAATTGAAAAAATGAGTAAGAGTAAGTACAATGTTCAGAATCCGGACGACTTGATTGATAAATATGGCGCGGATACTTTCCGTTTGTATGAGATGTTCTTAGGTCCTATCGAAGATCACAAGCCTTGGGACACCAAAGGTATTGAAGGTGTTTTCCGTTTTATCAAGAAGTTTTGGAGATTGTACCATGACGGCGATAATAACTTTGCGCTAAGTGATGCAAAGGCTACCAAGGAAGAAATGAAAGTGCTGCATCAAACCATCAAGAAGATTGGGGAAGATATGGATCGTTTTTCATTCAATACTTCGGTTGCTCAATTTATGATATGTACCAACGAATTAACAAGCATGAAGTGTAATAAACGTGAAGTTTTAGAACCTTTGGTTGTTTTGATTTCACCTTTTGCACCACACTTGGGTGAAGAACTTTGGTCGGCTTTGGGTAACGAAGACTCCGTTGTTACAGCTCCTTTCCCTCAACTAAAAGAAGAATATTTGAAAGAAGATACTTTTGAATATCCGGTATCATTCAATGGGAAAATGCGTTTTAAGCTAGCTTTGCCGAGCGACATGCCAAAAGATGAGGTTGAAAAAGCTGTGCTGAGTGCAGAGCAATCTGAAAAATGGTTGAACGGAAAGACTCCGAAAAAAGTGATTGTCGTTCCTAAGAAAATCGTGAATGTTGTAATCTAAATGATTGCTGATTAGTGGATTAAAAAAGCTCTACCCGTTTGTGGCAGAGCTTTTTTCGTTTTTTTAATTTACATCTTATTTTTTTTAGCAAGCCATATTTTTAGATAGAACCCACTAGTGGAAATTAAAGACATTAATGCAGAAATGAATAAATCCTTTTTTAAGCTTTCGGCATTGTATTGATGTTCTTTTACGATGTCAACGAGAACCCAGATATATCCATATACAAATGTTAAGCATAGAAATAAGGCAATCGCGATAAAAACTTTTAATTTCATCTATTCTTATTTTACCACTTTCAGTTTTCTTACAAAGAGAGAAACTTTAAAATAAACGTACTTGTTGAAAATAAAAAAATCGGCTCAATTGTTGAACCGATTTTTGTGTGCGGGTGGAGGGACTCGAACCCCCACGCCGTGAAGCACTAGATCCTAAGTCTAGCGTGTCTACCAATTTCACCACACCCGCATTAGATAGTTTGTCTCTTTTGACGGATGCAAAAATCGAAAAAAAAATAATACAAAACCAAGTTTTTGTAAAAAAATATGTTTGATGTTTTGTTGTTTCGTTAGGTGTTGATTGTTAGTGTTTTGTTTTGGTTTGAAAATGAAAGTATGACATTTTGACACAAACTATTTGATTGGTTTGATATGTGATACAGTAAAAAAAGTTAATTTTGACAACTAGGATGCCTACTTTTGGACGACTTATTTGTCATACAATTATTCAGGCTGCAATTAACAAGGTAAAAAATTAAAAGAAATATTATGAGTGAAACAAATGAAAAAGTAAAATGCTTGATCGTCGGTTCCGGTCCCGCAGGTTATACAGCGGCAATATATGCTGCACGTGCTGATTTAAAACCTGTTCTTTATGAAGGTTTACAGCCCGGTGGACAATTGACGACTACTACCGAAGTTGATAACTTTCCGGGTTATCCTGAGGGAATTACAGGGTCGTTAATGATGGAAGATTTGAAAAAGCAAGCACTTCGTTTTGATGCAGATGTGCGATTCGGTTATGTTACGGAGATTGACACGAGCGAACGCCCTTTCAAGGTGAAGGCTGATGATGGTAAAACAATTCTTGCGGAAACTGTAATTATGGCAACAGGTGCATCCGCAAAATATTTAGGACTTCCGTCTGAGTCGAATTTCATGGGTGCAGGGGTTTCTGCTTGTGCTACTTGTGATGGATTTTTCTATAAAGGTCTTGATGTTGCCGTAGTGGGTGGTGGCGACACAGCTTTGGAAGAAGCTTCTTACTTGGCAGGTTTGTGTCGTAAGGTGTATTTGATTCACCGTCGTGATGAGTTCCGTGCGTCAAAAGCAATGCAACATCGCGTTACCAATATTGAAAATATTGAGGTTTTATATAGCCACGTTACTAAAGAGATTGTTGGTGAAGAATCCGGATTCAATAAAAAAGTTACAGGTGTTGTTGTTCACGATCTTAAAACCGGAGAAGATAAGACTGTGGCTATTGATGGTTTCTTTGTTGCGATTGGTCACACTCCAAATTCTTCTTTATTAAAAGGTAAGGTTGATATGGATGAAACGGGATACATTGTTACAAAACCGGATTCAACAAAAACATCTGTTGAGGGTATTTTTGCGGCAGGTGATGTTCAGGATCATGTATATCGTCAAGCTGTTACCTCTGCCGGTTCGGGCTGTATGGCTGCTATTGAGGCAGAGCGTTGGTTGGCAGAACAAGAGTAGAGCTTTTGTTTTTCGGACATAAAAAAAACCTTAGAAGTTATTATTTTCTAAGGTTTTTTTTGTGTGTTTAACGTCTTCTTCTGCGTCTGTCGCTTCTTCTTTCCGAGCCTCCGCTGTTGCCTCCGCCTCGGTTTCCGCCGCGATCGGCAATCTGAATTGAAATCTTCCGATCGTTGTATCTTACACCCTTTGTGCTTGAAATTAGTTGCTTAGCACTTTGTTCGTCAAAATCAAAAAAGGTGAATGACTTCATAATTCTGATTTTTCCGATGGGTAGATTTCGAGCATTCATATTGTCATTGATCAGTCCAATAAGATTTTGCGGTTTCAATCCATCCATTGAGCCCACATTGATAAACATGGTGGTCAGTCCTTCATCTCTGCCGGAGCGTTTATTCCTGCGGTCACGATCATTATTTCCGCGATCTCTTTGGTTTCGTTCGTTTCTATTCACGCCTTCGTTCAGGTCGCGTGCATCTCTGTAATAGTCAAGAAATCTGTTAAACTCCAAAGAAACAAAGTGTTGTATTAGTTGCTCCTTACTCAGCCATTCAAGCTTTTTGTAAACAACCGGTAAGAAATCATGTATTTCTTCATGGTCAATGACCACATTTTCAAGTTTGTCAATTAGGTGGAAAAGTTGTTTTTCACATATTTCACCACCTTGCGGCACTTGCAGTCGGGTGAATTTTTTCTTAATCATTCTCTCGATGGCTCTGATGCGTCCTTTTTCGCGCATGTGAATAATCGAAATAGAAGTTCCTGATTTGCCTGCTCGTCCGGTTCTTCCACTTCTGTGTGTATAAACTTCGGTGTCATCCGGAAGGTTGTAGTTAATTACATGGGTAAGGTCATCAACATCTAAACCTCTGGCAGCAACATCTGTAGCAATCAACATTTGAAGGTTTCTATTGCGAAACTTCTTCATTACCTGATCTCTCATTGCTTGCGTAAGGTCTCCATGCAGCGCATCAGCATTGTAACCATCCTGCATAAGTTGGTCTGCTACATCCTTGGTTTCTTGTCGTGTTCGGCAAAAAACAATGCCGTAAATATTTGGGAAATAATCGGCAATTCTCTTCAGAGCCAAGTATCTGTCTTTTGCATGAACCATGTAATATACATGGTTTACATTCTCTGCTCCCGAGTTTTGAGAACCAATCGTAATTTTTACAGGGTCAGACATGTAATTCCTCGAAATACGTTCTACTTCTTTTGGCATGGTTGCCGAGAATAGCCACGTTATTTTGTCCGGCGGTGTATTTTCCAAGATTCCGTCTATCTCCTCACGGAATCCCATGTTCAACATTTCGTCTGCCTCATCCAGTATCAATGTTTCCATTTCTTCCAGGCGTGCATGCTTTCTGTTGATTAAGTCTTGCAAACGTCCGGGGGTTGCAACAATAATATGTGCTCCTCTACGTAATTGTTTGATTTGATTTTCAATACTCGCACCACCATATACGGCAACAATGTTGATGTCTTTAATGTACTTTGAATAATCAATCAGGTCATTATAAATCTGTAATGCTAATTCTCTCGTTGGTGAAAGAATTACGGCCTGTGTTTTTTTGTGGCTAATGTCTACTCTTTCTAATAATGGTAAGCCAAATGCGGCAGTTTTTCCCGTCCCGGTTTGTGCCAAACCAACAAAATCGGATTCACCATTAATAAGAAGAGGAATTGCTTTTTCTTGTACTGGTGTGGGTTGAAAATATCCTAATTCTGTAATTGCTTTAAGGACTTCTTCTTTAAGTCCAAATTCTTCAAATGTCATCTATAAATTTTTTACAAAGATATTCTTTTTTCTTGGTAAATGCCTTAAAAGATTGAATTTGTGAGTAATTAGATGAAAAAATCTTTATTTTTTATAAATGCTTGAAATTGCGCAGTAAGTCTTGTAAATTAGACACTCCCACACAGGTAAATGAGTACGAATTTCATTAGAATCAGACAATTGATAATTTTATTTAAGTTGTTTTTCTATCTTTACAAATTCCTTTAGAGCGATGAAGGAAGAATTTTTTTATTTTTCAAAAGCAAATCAGAATAAAATTAACACTATGATACTATTCTATAAATCCGGAAGCATTTTTTATGCTGTTCAATCCAATAAGGAATTGTCGAAAGATGATCAGCTTAAATTGAGCTGGCTTTTTGGAAATGCTGAATTTATTGAAAAAGAAACCATTGAAGGGTGGTTTGTAGGTCCTCGACGAGAAATGATTACTCCTTGGAGTACCAATGCAGTGGAAATCACTCAAAACATGGGAATAGAAGGAATTGAAAGAATTGAAGAGCTGCAAGTTGTTGCTAATGAGAAAGCAGACTACGACCCTATGCTCAAAAGTTTGTATGAAAATCCGAACCAAGAATTGTTTACGATTCTAAAAAAACCAGATCCCATCAAGAGTGTTGACGATCTAAATGCTTACAACACCGCAGAAGGTCTTGCTTTGAGTGATGATGAAGTTGAATACCTTAACAATCTTAGTCAAAAGCTCGGCAGAAAGCTTACAGATTCTGAGGTATATGGTTTTGCACAGGTAAATTCCGAGCATTGTCGCCATAAGATTTTTAACGGAACATTTATTATTGACGGTGAGGAAAAGAAAGAATCGTTGTTTGCTTTGATCAAGAAAACATCAAAGGTAAACCCCAACGAGATTGTTTCTGCCTACAAGGATAATGTAGCTTTTATTCTTGGTCCGCAGATTGAGCAATTTGCGCCTGCAACTCAGGACAAGTCTGATTATTTCAAAATCGACACAATTGATGCGGTTATTTCCATTAAAGCCGAAACCCATAATTTCCCGACAACTGTTGAGCCTTTCAATGGTGCTGCAACGGGAGCAGGTGGTGAAATACGCGACAGACTCGCAGGCGGTAAAGGCAGTTTGCCGATTGCCGGCACTGCTGTATACATGACTTCCTACCCTCGGCTTGAACCTGCGCGTTCTTGGGAACAAAAAACACAAGCACGCCCGTGGCTGTATCAAACACCGGAACAAATTCTTATTAAAGCCTCAAATGGTGCAAGTGATTTCGGTAACAAATTCGGACAGCCCTTAATTTGTGGTAGTTTACTCACTTTTGAACATTTTGAGAATAATAAAAAATATGGCTACGATAAGGTAATCATGCTTGCCGGAGGTATTGGCTACGGTAAAAAGGAGGACAGCCTTAAAGATACTCCTGAGGAAGGTGATGTGATTGTTGTCCTTGGTGGCGATAACTATAGAATTGGAATGGGTGGTGGTGCTGTGTCTTCAGTTGCTACCGGAGAGTTTGATAATGCAATTGAGCTGAATGCCGTGCAACGTTCAAACCCGGAAATGCAAAAACGTGTTGCCAATGCTATTCGCGCGATGGCAGAAGCAGGAATCAACCCGATTGTTTCCATTCACGATCACGGTGCCGGAGGACACCTAAATTCACTTTCGGAACTTGTTGAAGAAACAGGCGGAATCATTGATATTCATAAGCTCCCTGTTGGAGATACAACACTTTCTGCAAAAGAAATCATAGGGAACGAAAGTCAGGAGCGTATGGGACTTGTTATTAAGAAAAAAGATGTTGACCTTCTTAAGAGAGTTGCCGAACGTGAAAGAGCTCCGATGTATGTTGTGGGCGAAGTTACCAACGATAAACGATTTATTTTCGAAGATTCCGCAAATAAAGACCGAAACCCTGTTGAGTTAGGCTTGGATGATATGTTTGGAAAAGCACCGAAAACGGTTATGAAAGACAGTTCCGGAGCAATGGACTTTGAGAAGATTATTTATGATACTGAACAAATTCATACTTATCTGGGCGATGTTCTCCAACTTGAAGCTGTGGCTTGTAAAGATTGGTTAACAAATAAAGTTGACCGTTCGGTGACGGGTAAGGTTGCAATGCAGCAGTGTGCAGGACCTCTTCAATTACCTCTTAATGATTTGGGTGTTGTTGCGCTTGATTATAAAGGCGTTTCCGGTATTTCAACATCTGTGGGACATGCTCCTGTCAGTGCAATTGTTAATCCGGGTGCAGGATCAAGACTTTCAGTTGCCGAAGCGCTTACAAATATTCTTTTTGCTCCGCTTAAAAATGGTCTTAAAGGCGTGTCTTTGAGTGCCAACTGGATGTGGCCGGCAAAAAATGAACACGAAGATGCAAGGCTGTACAAAGCCGTAGAAGCGATCTCAGAGTTTTGTATTGACTTGGGAGTCAATATCCCTACGGGTAAGGATTCCTTATCAATGACACAAAAGTATGATGATGATATCGTTTATTCTCCGGGCACGGTGATTGTTTCTGCTGCCGGGGAGGTTACGGATGTGAAAAAAGCTCTTACGCCTGTCATTAAGGAAGTTGACGATTCCACACTTGTTTATGTCGACTTTTCAAAAGGTGATTTCAATATTGGAGGCTCTTCTTTTGCACAAATTATGCACAGCTTGGGTGCTGAAGTTCCGGATGTTCAAGACCCTAAATATTTCCAAAACGCATTCTGTGCTGTTCAGCAACTCATTAACGATGATCAAATTCTTGCAGGACACGATATTTCAGCCGGGGGTATGATTACTACTTTGCTGGAAATGTGTTTTCCGAAAAATAATATTGGTCTTAAAGTCGATCTGAGTGAGATAGATTATGAAGATCAGGTGATTAAGATTTTGTTTAGTGAAAAACCGGGTGTTGTTCTTCAAGTGAGAGATCTTGCCAAAGCAAAGGATGTTTTCAATAAGTTTGGTGTTTTGGCTTACAATATTGGTACAATATCCGAAGAGCCGAAAGTGTTTGTGGCAAAGTGTGATGAGGAATATACCTTCGACATTGAAGAGTTAAGAGATATTTGGTTTAAGTCTTCGTATTTGTTTGATCGCAAACAATCGGGTAATGAATTGGCATTGAAAAGATTCCAAAATTATAAGATTCAGGAAAATAATTACAAATTCCCGAAATCGTTTACCGGAAAGTTAGCGCAATATGGCATAGATAAAGATCGTAAGAATGCTACAGGTTTGAAGGCAGCAATCATCAGAGAAAAAGGCGTGAATGGTGATCGCGAGATGGCTTATTCAATGTATTTGGCAGGATTTGATGTGAAGGATGTTCACATGACCGACTTAATTAGTGGACGCGAAACACTCGAAGATATTAACTTCATCGTGTTTGTCGGAGGTTTTTCAAATTCGGATGTTCTTGGTTCTGCAAAAGGTTGGGCAGGAGCATTCCTATACAATGAAAAAGCAAATACGGCACTGAAAAACTTCTATGCTCGAAAAGACACAATGAGCTTGGGGGTTTGTAACGGCTGTCAGGTGATGATTGAACTTGGATTGGTAAATCCTGATCATGAAGAGAAACCTAAGATGTTGCATAATGATTCTCATAAATTTGAGTCCGGATTTGTAACGGTTGATATTCCGGAAACAAATTCCATTATGTTTGAATCGTTAGCAGGTTCGACTCTTGGTGTGTGGGTTGCTCACGGCGAAGGAAAATTTTCACTTCCATACACGGAAGATAAATACAAACTTGCAGCAAAGTATAGCTATAGTGAATATCCGGGAAATCCTAACGGTAGTGATTTCGATGCTGCTGCGATTTGTTCTGAAGACGGTCGTCATTTGGCAATTATGCCTCACCTCGAAAGGTCTATTTTCCAATGGAATTGGGCACATTATCCGGAAAATAGAACGGATGAAGTTAGTCCTTGGATAGAGGCTCTTGTGAATGCAAGAAATTGGGTGGAAGCTCAAAAAAAATAGATAATATCCCCAAAAGACTAGGATTGTATTTAATTCTAGTCTTTTTCCTTTTCGGCAAAAGAAGTGCCGGGGAGGAGTAAAATACTTTCATACTAACTAAAATTTGATTATGGATTCAATTCGTAGAATTTTTGATCTTGTAGAACATATAAACACAAAATTTAAGGGAAAAGAGGATGTTTTTGGTTTTAAACGGGAAGGGGAATGGGTAAAATACACAGCCAGTGATTATGAAACTTATGTGAATTACCTTGCATCAGCCCTGTTGGCTAAAGGCATAAAGAAAGGTGATAATATTGCTACTGTTTTACGAAACAGACCTGAATGGAACTTTCTTGATATGGCGATAATGAAAATTGGTGCTGTGCAAATACCAATTTACCCGACTATATCTGCTGAAAACTATAACTATATCTTCGATCAATCTCGGGTGAAATTAGTCTTTGTTGACGATTTGGAAATTTATTCCAAGATTGAAAGTTTTGTGCATCAAAAGGAATATATTCAGGATGTTGTTTCGATAAAGCCTATTGACGGGGTAACAATGTTTGATTCTTATTTGGACTCAGGTAAAAAGGAAAATGGAAAATTTGATATAACTGCCATTGCCGATACGATTACGGAAAATGATTTAGCGACAATAATTTATACTTCGGGGACTACCGGTTTCCCGAAAGGAGTGATGCTGTCGCACAAGAATTTTGTTTTTAATTTTAAAGCGACTGTTTACTTAACGAGAAATGAAAATTTGCAGAAAGCACTAAGTTTTCTACCGCTTTGTCATGTTTATGAGAGAATGCTTAATTATATGTATCAAGCACGCGGAACGGCAATTTACTATGCTGAAAGTATTGATATGGTGGGTGAAAATATTCGGGAGGTTTCTCCAAATGTTTTCTGTGCAGTTCCACGGGTTCTCGAAAAAACGTATGATAAAATCATGGCAAAAGGGCGAGAACTGAAAGGGATAAAGAGAGCGATATTCTTTTGGGCAGTCAAGGAAGGTGAAAAATATGACCATTTCACCAACACTTCTTGGTATAATTTTAAAATATCCATAGCCAAGAAATTGGTTTTTAGTAAATGGTTGGATGCTTTAGGCGGCGACCTAAAGGTTGTTGTTTCGGGCGGTGCATCATTGCAAGCAAAGATTGGACGTGTTTTTTGGGCTGCCGGTATTCAGGTTCAAGAGGGGTATGGACTTACCGAAATGGCTCCGCTTATTGCGGTAAACAGCTTTGAAAAGGATGGTGTTATGCTTGGAACTGTTGGTCCTGTTTTGGAAGGTGTGGATGTTAAAATTGAAAAGGATGGTGAAATTCTGGCGAAAGGTCCCAATGTCATGCTCGGATATTACAACGCTCCGGAGGCAACAGCTGAGGTTCTTGATGAACAAGGGTGGTTTCGTACAGGTGATATTGGGGAGCTGATAAACGGGAAGTTTTTGAAAATTACCGATCGAAAGAAGGAGATCTTCAAAACCTCGGGAGGTAAATATGTAGCACCTCAACCGATTGAGAACAGATTCAAAAGTTCTCCTTTTATAGAGAATATTTTGTTGGTTGGAGAAAATAGGAATTTTGTATCAGCAATCATTATTCCTGAGTTTAACCATCTGAGATCATGGTGCAAAATCAAACATCAATCACCACAGTCCAATGAGAAAATGGTGGTGGATAAACGTGTTATAAAAAGGTATCAACGAATTGTTGATGCTATGAATAAAGGTCACGACCAAGTTGAACAAGTGAAGAAATTTGTCTTACTTTCCGATGAATGGAGCGTTAAGACAGGCTACTTGTCGCCTACGTTGAAGTTGAAAAGAAACCAGCTGTATGCAAAGTATTCCGATTTGATCGAGTCTTTTTATGAATAGCCATGATCGGCTTTTCGTTCAAATACATACAAACAATTAAACAGCACTCCGAACCTTATTTCGGGGTGCTGTTTTTGCTATGTCGGGCATGGTAAAATTTTTCCGGGGGTGTTAGCCGATTGATAAGGTGGTTGTGATATGTCGACTATTTCCACCGTATGGCTTATGGTACTTCAATAATCAAGATGTTTTGATATTTAATAGTAACTTTTACTCAAGTAAATTCAAAATTACTTTTCAACTATTTTTTTGTTAATCAAAGATTTAATATTCGAGGTCAAATAATAAATAAAAAAACACTTTTATTTTTTTAACTCAAAAAAAGTATTTTATAACTTTATACCGTTATAAATTCATTAGTTATGTATAAATTAAAAACATTATTTGCTTTCAAAGTGGTACGCCACTACAGCCGTTTGTTAATTTTCATCTCTTCTGTAGTGGCATAGTTATATTCAATTAAAGAGAGTTATATTTCTTAATAAAAAATAAATGATGTTTTATGAAAAAGGTATTTATATTAATCCTTTTTATCACCACCACGAACGCCTTTGCTCAACAGGAAAACTGGCTCGTAAGTATTATGGATGGAAAAAAAGTATGTAGCAGAGCTGTTTTTGAATGCTACGATAGAGGCTTTTGTTTTATGGGATGGCATATTGAATCTAATCCACATTTTAGTTTTTTGACCAAAACAGATATAAACGGCAATCAATTATGGACAAAGGCTATTGGCGCTTATGGATACAACAACACTCTACTTGATGCCGAACCCACTTCAGATGGAGGAGTAGTTCTGGTTGGCAATACAAGCGTATATGATGGGTATTTTATGGTTGACCCTGTAATTCTAAAGCTAAATGCTTGTGGAGAAAAAGAGTGGTGTAGAATTTTCAGAACAGTAGAACATAGAGATAATGGTATTGAGATTATTGCTACACAGGACGGAGGGTGTACAGCAACTTTTTCATATACCGATCCTTATGTAGAAAGTAATGAAATGGAATTGGTACATCTTGATGCTGATGGGCAGCTTGTTTGGCGAAACAGTATGGAGAGTCCTTATATAGGCTTAACGGATGAGTATTTGGATGACCTGATAGAAACGCCCGACAATGGAGCTTTGTTAACCGGAAGGACCTATTATGATGAAGTATCAAAATCAAAGGGAACTCTTCATGGTTATATGATAAAAACAGACTCAGATGGAAATGTTAACTGGGAAAGTGTTCCCCTT
>PDWJ01001730.1_pt1 | contig 25572 bp, 20 predicted proteins | sample 1430881 | NCBI WGS metagenome assembly PDWJ01 (sample SAMN01162460, study PRJNA174530) | Oral metagenome, whole genome shotgun sequencing project. | biome: Marine environment; feature: Marine mammal; material: Swab sample of the gingival sulcus; isolation source: swab sample of gingival sulcus...
AAAGGCGATATGGACAGGAACCAGCGTTTCTGCCAGGCTGGCACAGACCAAAAATGCTCCGTACAGCACTATTTGTGCAAAAAGTACATTGGAATCAGTGCCTTTTGCACCGATAATCGAGACGATTTTTTCACCCAACAGATGGGTGATGCCCGAGCGTGATAATGCCACAGCAAAGGCACCGAGCAATCCATAGGAAAGGGCGATTGTAGCACCATTTCCCAGTCCACCTTCGAACAGCTGTATTATTTCGGTCAGCGGTAAACCGGCATTGAGCCCACCGACGAGCGTTGCGATAATCAGTGCCAGAATGACCGGCACCCTCACCAAGCTCAAACCCATCATAACGATAACAGCTAGTACAATTGAATTCATGGTAGCTACCTCCTTGTTAGGATTTATGTTGGCCACCTGGTTGCTCGTACTTGCAAACGCAGATATCTTTGAGATGCCACCTCTTTTTGATGTGATTTTTTACAGCCGGACATATCAAGCCAACTAACGAGAGGAATCGAACCGGCCGAGGGGATTGACAGTTGGATAGAAACTTCTTTTACACGAGCAGGATATAACAGAAAACCGAAAACTTATCAAGCGGATGAAACTTTTGAAATTCAGCGCGAGATTTTGATAATAAACTTATTGATGGTTCACAAGAAGATTCATATCTTATAGTATAGTTCTATTGTACCTGGATTTCCCATAGTAGCCAAATAGCATGGAATGAGAACAGGCGCATTTCGCAAAGATAATGGCAGGGGTATTTGAGAACATTTAGAACCGTTAGGAAAGTGATTGATGGCTATTGAATATATATTTGAGAAATATGCGACAGGAGTAATTGATCTGCCGAAATACAAGCTGGAAGATACCGAAGAGAACTTTGAAAAATGGCAAAAACTACAGAGGGATTTTTCAGCCAGGTTTTACGATTTCTCGTCAGAAAATCTGGAAGATTATGAATTAACGGACTGGCATGACGAAATTAATTGTCTGTATGTGTATCTTTATAATGAAAAGTTCTATAACACTGCATTTATCTCCACTGTGTTACAGATATTGAATGATAATGGGGAATGCTTTGCTCAGTTTGAATGCTATGATGATAGGAAACAGTTTATAGGTAATTTCCAGATCTATGCTGACAAGGTCGTTTTTGACGAGGTTTCAGTAAATAGCGGCCTTTCAGTAAAGTTACTGGGAAAATCATTATAAAAAATTGCCGGCAAAAAATCTTGCTTTACAGAAAACGATCGTCTGATCGTTGTGTTTTGATCTCTTCGTCGCTTTTGGTCATCCAGCCGCTACGGCTCTCTTTGACGGCATCAAAGGCCTCGATATAGGGTTTGATGTCAAGAAGAGGGGTACCATCAAGAATATCGACACCTTTGATATAGACTATATTGTTTTTGATGCTGGTAATTTCGACGATGGATAGGCCTATATGGTTGGGACGAAGCGGAGAACGGGTGGCAAAAACACCGCGCTCTTCTGTGTCCATAAAAGGAACCACGCTGAGTTTTTCCCGGGTGGTACGGTGAAATGAGTAAAGAAGGAAAACGTGACTGAAGCCTTCAAGGTCTTTGAGTCCTTCGACCAGCTCAGGGTTCATCTCTATGCTGCCGGTAACATCCCGTGCTCCCTTGGGTTGGATTGGCATATTCTCAAGAGTATCGAAAGGGCTTCGGATAATACCTAATGTTTTACATTCCATGGGTAGTTTTTTTGTGTTTTTAGAAAAATTAAGTCACCGAGGTTTCCGTAAAGGAGTTGTTCTTGAACTGTTCAGGCAAACAGACCTGCGGCCAGCATACCTTAGGGAAACTGTACTATAAGTCAGATTCCAAATCGAAATATATCCAGTAATTTCCTTTCAATCGTTTTCAGCAACATCCATTCGCAGAACGTGACGAGTTGAACGCATCAGCAAATCTCTTTCAATGAGACCTCAAGATCTTTGAAAAGGTCTTCTGGTCTCCTCAACCTGCCATCTCGGACATCACTTTTCTCTTGAGATATCAGCTGCAGCACAGCTGCAACAAAAGCCTATCTCATTACATACCTCTTCATAGATTTCAAGAAATTGTAAAACAACTTTAGACTCAGTACCTTATGTCATCAATTATACTCATTATAGTCCATTCACTCTCTATAGAGTAGCAAATAAGGGCCTCCTGTAAAGTAATATTTATAGCAGATGAGGTTTGTTAAAGGAAATACTCTGTTCTCTAAAAATTCTTTTCCCTCAAGGCCAATTATTCGATAGTCTATGATATCCTGCAGAATACCCAGGAGTTGGAGGGATATTTCATTGACATATCTCAAACCATTCTTTCTACTGATGTCTAAAATATTTACCAAAAGAGGGATCGTGTTGAATGTCTTGGCACAATTTTCGAACAGTGATACCCCTGGTTCCATTTCCTACTCAGACACTATCCCCTATGGTTGCGGTAATCATGGGGAACAGGACTAGCATGTTTCCCATGACCAGAGTCACATTTATCTGCTTTGTATTCGCATATGCACCATTGAGCAGATACCCAGCATATCTGTTATCGCTGACATGATTTTAAAGCCCAGGGGGAGCCCCTTTTTCATGCCTTTTGACATGGGAAAGGCATCTATCACCTTGATTCGTTGGTCCCATTTTTCCAGAGACTGTACGGTTTTTAGCCCCCAGCCTTCCCCCTCCAGAGTCATGCCCATGCCGCCTTTTTTTAAGACCGCTTTTTTCGTAAATTTCATTCCCATGGGTGATAGGGAATCAAAGAAAAAGTCACAGCTGCCAAAACGGTCTGCGACAGCAGTAAAAAACTCTTTGATCTGGTGTTCTTCAAAATACATCAGCACCCCGCCAGCCAGAAACAGTAGTCCGTCCCGGACAACGATGTCTTCAAACCACGCTGTTTCCAGAAAGGATGCGGCAATGCTTTGGTGTCTGTCGCTGTCCTGGTAAAAATGCCTCCTGAGATCGATCACATTGGGCAGATCAAGTTCGTAAAAGTAAATCCTGCCGTTATCAACACGGCTAAAGGTGGTATCCAGGCCGCTGCCGATGTTGACAATGGTGGCTTCAGGATGTTTCTGGATAAAGGCCTTGGCCATTTTGTCTGTATGCAGGCTGCGGGCCACCCAGCCATGCTGGAACTGACCTTGCGTCTTTTCGATTTCTGAAAAATCGTAGTCAATGGCTTTGATGATCGCCACGGCCTTTTTATCAATCAGGCGGGGATGGTCCTTTTGGGTTTCATAGGCACGGCCCCATAAGGGCAGGAGCAGGGTTTCCTCGATGGTACCTTTTTTTACCTTGATTTTTTCTTGCATATTTCATTTCCCTTGTTTTCAGAGTGCGGGAACCAGAATATATCCAGCTCCCGCCTGTGCCATTATCAGAAGCGGTATTTTATCTGTAAACCGATTTTGCCGGGATCACTGTACATGGTATAAAAGCCACCACCGGCGCCGACCATGTCATATTTCTCGTCAAAGATGTTTTTGCCATAAAGATAAATATCAAACCGTTTCGTTTCATACCCAGCTTTGGCGTTAATAATATGGTAGGCATCACGGGCATGCGTATTCGTCTTGTCCAGATACATTTTGTCATTGCCGATCAGGTCAGTGCGGAAATAAAAGCCGCTACTATGCCGATACTGGATACCTATAGTAAAGGTATATTCCGGGGCAAAGGGATTCTGATTGTCATTGTAATCACCAGCAGCATCCTTAAATTCGTCAAACGCCACATGACTATATCCCAAGCCACTCATCAGTTTCAGGCCGTCGGCTATTCTCGCCGTTGCCTCAACTTCGAATCCATATCCTGTTGCCTTGGCAGCATTGGTTACATAGGTTTCCATTGGAGAAACGGCTTCATTAACCTGCATGTTATCAATGTCCATATAGTACACAGCGGAGTTGACAATAAAGCGGTTGTCCCAAAATACGCTTTTGATTCCCGCTTCATAGGACCATAATTCCTCATCATCATAGCTATAGTATTGAGGATTCATGGCGTACATGTTGAACCCTCCTGAACGAAATCCCTTAGAGACACTAACGTAGGGCATAATTTTTGGAGAAAAGAGGTACTCCAGGGCAATCTTTGGTGATATGGAATCCCATGAATTATCGTTTTGCGCTCCGTACAGATGATCTTCCATCTCACCCTCCTGATACTCATAGCGCAATCCACCAACGATATTAAATTTTTCACCTACGGGATAGGTGAGATTGGCAAAGACCGCGTAGGATTTAAAGTCTAGATCACGACGCAGTATCCTTGTCATTGCCGGAAAATCTGAAATCGTTTCACTGCGTAATTCTCTAGTATCATTGTCATAATACACTCCCAACAACCATTTCAATCTGTCGTTAACGTAATTCAGGCGCAATTCCTGGGAGAAATTCTCAAAGATATTATCTGTTGGTGCATGGAAAAGGGTCAAGGGACTAAAATCATAATCCGTCAATTTTATATCTTTGTAAACCCTTCTGGCGGTAACAGAGGTGATCGTCATTAACTCGTCGATATCATAGGCAACTTTCAATGCCTGGGAATTAAGACTTGTATCCCCGTATGAGTCAATATTGGATGAATTCTGGCGATACATGTCAGGCATGAGACCAAACATGATGGCCCCTAAAGCGGACATGCCCATATTAGGGCCATCACCATCGTCTTTCAGATAAGAGGCAATAAATGAAATATCCAGCTGATCGATGGGCGTCCAGCGTAAGATCCCTTTACCATACCAATGCTGCTGATCATTTGTTGTCTCTCCAGTGGTGATATTTTCGATGAAACCTTGCTGTTGGTAAAATTGCCCTGAAAAACTGGCAAACAGCTGGTCTCTTGCCAATGGCCCGCTTAAATTGATCCCCAAATGGCCACCTAAACCGTCACCAGTTTCAGTGGATAGGAATGTATCTGTATCGGCAGAAATCTTTCCTTTGAATTCGTTATCCGGTTGACGGGTAATGATGTTAATGGCACCAACTTCGGTATTTTTCCCATACAATGTCCCTTGCGGCCCTCGTAAAATCTCAATTCTCTCAACGTCAAGAAGACTGTCATCATATCCAAGGATAGAAAGAACCGGTACTCCATCCACATATAAACCAGTGGAAACCGCCAGTGTTTCTCCAGGGGCATATACTCCTCGTATGGAAGGGTTATTCCATCCCGAAAAACCCTGTCCGGAAATGATCAGGTTGGGGACAAAATCGGCAACATCGTTTATGGAACCCATCTGGGCATCTCCAATGGCTATGGAGTTGAAAACACTTATACTCATTGGTATTTCCTGAACGTTTTCTTCCTGTTTTTGAGCAGTGACCGTGATGGTTTCCAGCTGATAATCCCTGAGGTCGTCGCTCTCCTCGGCAAAGGAAACCCAAGGGGTGAAAAGGCTGCATAGCCATACGGTCATAAACACCTTTCCCCCAATCTTCCCCAATGATTTTTTCCTGTCATGCTGCCTCAAACAATTATTTCTCATCTTTTCCTCCTCTTTGTCCTGATGTAAACAGTTGCTTATCCCTTTACATTTCTTACTACTTTATATAAGTTAGGAGATACGAATTATCTCATTATGAAAGGCAGGGACATACCAGGTCAACAGGTGGACTGGAAATATGTTGGCCAGCATAAGAAGTTTGTAAAACAGCATAATTTTGAGCAGAGGAAGCAGCCATGTTTCAGCAGTATATCTCTCATCTCTTAGAGATCGGTTTTTATCCAGTCGATACTGCAGCAAAACACCGTCATTGTGGTTTTTCATACGAACTGGATGCTGCGCTGGGAAAAGGAACTATCTGGTGTTACGGGGTTGACAAACTTTATGGCATTGTGGTGTCCGATTTTGTATTTGACTGCGATGTTCCTGTACAGTTTGAACATCCGCCGTTTTTCCTGGTCGGACTGGCCGCATCCACCCCTCAAAAACAGCGGCAGGACGGGGAGCGGCATACTTCCAGCCTGGTTACCTATGCGGGACAAGATGATGTCTTTCGGGGGGAATTTAAAAAGGGAACCATTGTTCGCAGTGTAAATGTCTCTTTTTTACCGGATTTTTATACTGACTTCCTGACAAAAAGATATCCGTCTGCCCCTGGTTTAGAGCATATTGCAGCTGTAATCAACGACAATGATATTATCCCGGGAGCTACTGAGGTGCTTCATCAACTAGGCAGCTTCCGACCGGCCGGAAACATTGCCAGAATGTATTATGACAGCAAAGTAACAGAACTTGTCAGCATGATGATGCAACGGGAAGTAAACAGGCAGTTCTTATCCGCTGACAATCCGGTCCCGGAGAGTGATCTCGCTAATTTACACCAGGTAATGGCATACTTAAACACCCATTATACCGAGGATATTTACCTGAAAACACTTGCACGTCAGGCAGGCATGAGCCAGACCAAGTTGACCTCTCTGTTCAAGCAGGTATATGGCACAACCATATCAGATTATATCAGAAGTCTTCGTATCAATCTTGCCAAGGAAATGCTGGCCGATGATAACAGGAAAATAGAGACCATTGCTCATACCGTTGGATACAGATTTCACGGCAATTTTTCTGCTGCCTTCAAAGAGGCAACAGGATTGACACCGAAGGCATACAGAAAAACTATGCTGTAATTTCTTCAAAAAAATTGGTTAGACACTCTGCCCCTCTTTGTTAAACCTCAGCCGTTTCTTCTTTTTTCGGTTTGCCGGTCGATCATAAAAAACTGATTACGGCCAGGCAAAAATATTCCTTGCAAATCGTAATATTTGACGATATATATGCTCTATACTTATTAATTCGACAAAAATGGCGATTATGGATATATCAAATTTAATAACAGATGATGCCGTTCTTGCGGAAACAGGCGAACGAATTGCCCGTTATCGAATTGATCAGCAAATGACCCAGGCTGCTCTTGCCGAGCAGGCCGGTGTCTCGAAACGTACTGTTGAGCGGGTCGAGGCCGGGGCCTCAGTGCAGTTTGCAACCATTATTAGAATTTTACGGGCCTTGAATCTATTACAGGGATTGGAGCAGCTGATTCCTCGTCCATCTCCTCGTCCCATAAATCTGTTGAGGCAAAAGGGAAAAATCCGACAACGTGCCTCTTCATCTTCGGCTGAAGATGCTGAACGATGGTCATGGAGTGATCCATCATGACAACGCTTGCCGAAGTCAAAATGTGGGGACGCACCATTGGTGCAGTCTTTATGGCTGCTGGTGAGGAGGTTGCTGTCTTTGAATATGATCCAGCGTTTGCAAAAAGCGGCATTGAGATTGCGCCGCTTGTCATGCCGCTTTCCAGAAAAGTCTATCGCTTTCCTGAACTGTCCCGGCAGACCTTTTACGGCCTACCCGGTCTGCTGGCAGACTCCCTGCCTGACAGATTTGGTAATGCCCTGATCAATGCCTGGCTGGCCGCGCAGGGACGGCAGCCAAGTTCGTTCGATGCGGTTGAACGTCTCTGTTACACCGGTACCAGGGGCATGGGTGCCCTGGAATATGCACCGGCAACAGGACCTAAAGGCCACCATTCAGATCAAATCCAGGTTGATAAGCTGGTGGCACTTGCTTCCGATATTCTTACCCAGCGGGATACTCTGAGCGTATCATTCAACAGCAAAGACAAAGAAAATGCGGTCAAAGATATCCTGCAAATTGGCACTTCAGCTGGTGGAGCAAGGGCCAAGGCTGTGATTGCCTGGAACCCTTCGACCAATGAGGTTCGTTCTGGACAGCTTCCCGTTGAAGAGGGTTTTGAGCACTGGCTGCTGAAATTTGATGGTGTCAGCGGAAATAAAGACAAAGAATCCGAAGATCCAGGTGGGTACGGTCTCATTGAATACGCATATGCAAAAATGGCCGCCGATGCCGGGATTACCATCAATGAGTGCAGGATTTTCAAGGAAAATAACAGACACCATTTCATGACCCGCCGCTTTGATCGGTTGTCTGGCAATAAAAAACTTCATATGCAGTCTCTTGGCGCTCTGGCGCACTATGATTTTAATATGGCAGGCGCTTACTCCTATGAGCAGACCATGCTCGTTATCAGGCAGCTTGGCCTGCCCATGAGCGCCATTGAAGAAATGTTTCGCCGCATGGTTTTTAATATCATTGCCCGTAACCAGGATGATCATGTTAAAAACATCGCCTTTCTGATGGATCAATCCGGGACTTGGTCGTTGGCGCCAGCCTATGATCTGGTGTATAGCTTCAACCCTGTGGGAAGCTGGACAAAAAACCATCAAATGACGGTAAACGGCAAGCAGGACAATTTCACCCTGGAAGACTTAAAGGTCTGCGCCAGAACCGCTTCTATGAAACGCGGACGGGCAGAGACAATCATCAGGGAAGTAAGGGAAAGGGTTGTCCGGTGGCGTGATTATGCTGACGAAGTCGGAGTACATCCCTCCTGGCGTGACCATATACAAAAGACGCTCCGTTTGAACCTGCCCGTCTGAAACGTTCTCAAATAATGAGAAAACAGTTGAAACCAATCCAGCAGCGCGTATACACTTATTTCTTTTTTCTGCCGATTGTCATTTCTACGGGGCCATGTGCTTTAGCTTCGATGTCAGTTAACGTTTTCATTTCCGTAGAAACAAACCCAGCCTCGAGCATGGCACGAGCGATCTGCCCTGTTTCAAAGGACATATCATTGCCTAAAAGCGTGGTTGGCAACCAGCTGATTACACTTTCAGCAGGGCCGGTTCTGTCGTGGTTCAAACCGTCTGAAGTGACCATGAAAACCCCGCCTGGTTTAAGTGCGGCGAGCACCTTACCCATGATTACGTCAAGATTATCACGGAAAAAATTAAGCGTGAAGTTTGCCATGATACAATCATACTCCGTGCCAAAGTCATCCTGCATATAATCGCCGCCCTGCACTGTAACCCGATCTTCCATGCCATAATCTGCAACGACCTCCCCGGCAACGTTGGCAACTGCGGGTTGGTCGAAAACAACGCATTGCAAGGATGGATGTGCAGCAGTAACGGCAATGGCAATTATGCCAGGCCCGGCACCAAGATCAAGCATTGTATTGAATGACGGGAATTCCGGCAGCATCGACATGTGACGGGCAATCGCTTGTGCCCGTCCGCAAAGAGAGTGATTAATGCTGATTCGCGCACCAGTTGCCCAGATTTCAGGATTGGTAATATCCTGCTGTGGCGGCGGTCCGTTGGTGACTACCTCCTTAAGTCCTCCGTTCAATAAAGGCAACAGCCAGCTCTCCATGAAAAGCAGAGAGTCTCCTATAGAAGTATCTTTTCCTGAAGTCAGAAGCTGCTCAGTCTGTAGGGTATTTTGATACAGCTCTTCGTCTTTTTTCAGACAGCCAACTGCCACAAGGGCATTGAGCATGTATTTTGTGTTATCGGCATGAAGAGAGAGCCTGTCACTGATGGTTCCGGCAGTTACCGGTTCGGTTGTGAGATCAAAGATTTTCAGTTCGATTGCTGTCTTCAAAAGTTCCCACTTAAGTGTTTCATATTGCAGCATAAAGAGGTCGTCCAAATTAACTTCAGGTGTTGGTAGTTCTTTTCGCATGTTGTCTCCTTTTTCAACAAAGATTATTTTTCAGGTGATCTACAACCGAGAGTTCTTAAAGAAAGAACACCTGTTTTTTATTTTCTGAAGGTGTTCCTTTTTCCCAGTTACGACCCATGCAATAAGGATCATCGACACCAGATTATACTTTTGCAACCTGAATAAGTATACTCTCACTTGTCAGCGTCACGCATCAACTTTTTCAATGGAGGGGAGCATTTAATATTTGATATGAAGTGTTACATTGATTTGTAAGACGTAATCTGAAACTGTACTTTTCCCAATAGAGCAACTTCGTATATTTTGTGCATTGATAATCTCTTTTCTGGCATTATTTCCCTCCTTGAATATTGTTCAGAAGAAAATATCTATTGAAATATAGGTCCGTTAATGAAAATCACCTTGTCTGCTGTGGCAAAATAGTATAGTTTCGCATACTGCTGCTAGGCTTTGTGTTTTTAGTGCTTTGGTAAAAACTCGTTATAAAACAGGAAAATAAACGTGTTTTGCTAATGAGAAGAAAATTTGAACTGACAGACCACGTATCTCTTCCTCAGGGAGGGACTAAACCGAGTTTGGTTTATCGGGGTTGGGTTAACCAGCCTGAAAACAAGGTTATACAAGAACATTTGATTTTTTAGGGACATTTTTTGGTATGGAACGATTACAAAAGAAATATGGTTTTTGGACAGCAACTGCAATGGTGGTTGGTATTGTTATTGGCTCTGGCGTTTTCTTTAAGGCTGACGATGTACTCAAAGCCGCTGGTGGCAGTTTGCCGACTGCACTTATCGCCTGGCTGATAGGAGGGGCAATTATGGTTGTTACCGCCTATGTCTTTGCCCATATTGCCACCAGAATCAACAAGGTCAACGGTGTGGTCGACTATTTTGAATCGGCCTATGGGGTTCGCGCTGGATATCTGGTTGCCTGGTTTATGACATTTATCTACTATCCTACTTTAGTCAGCGTACTGGCCTGGGTATCTGCCAGATACACTTCCAGCTTGATAGGTTGGGAGGCCGGTCTTTGGCCGTTGTCATGGTTTTATCTGTTGCTGTTTTTTGCCCTGAACATCTTGTCGCCAATCCTTGCCGGCAAGTGGCAGGTAACGGCAACGGCTATCAAACTGGTGCCGTTGGCACTAATAGCGATTGTTGGGGGCATTGGCGGCCTGATGAGCGGCCAGACTGTGCAAAGCTTTACCGTAAGCGCGCAAAGTGTCGCTGGTTCCGGTGGCGGCCTGGCATTGGCAACACTGTCAACCGCCTTCGCTTACGAGGGATGGATCATTGCCACCACCATTAACGCCGAGTTGCAAGATGCAAAGCGCATTCTTCCCCGGGCCTTGATTTTTGGCACCATACTTGTCGCCCTGATATATATCCTCTATTACCTGGGAATATCGGGAATACTGAGTAACGAGCAGGTCCTGGCAGCAGGTGACAACGCTCCTGTTGAGGTAATGGCTGTCGTCATAGGCCCGTTAGCAGGTACCGTATTAAACCTCTTTGTTATTGTCAGCTGCCTCGGTACACTTAATGGTCTTGTTATGGGCTGTTGTCGGGGTATGTACAGTATAGCCTCGCGCGGGCTTGGACCACAGGCTAATATCTTCAGTATTGTAAACAACTCAACAAACAGCACGGTACCCTCAGCATTTCTGGGACTTCTGCTGTCTATGTTGTGGATGATTGTCTGGTACGGAAACTTTAATGAATGGTGGGGTGGGTTTATGGATATTAGCGAGTTACCTATCGCCTTCCTCTACGTCATCTATATATCCTTATATCTTTGGGTGATGCGGACATTTACGGATCTGGGACCAATCAATCGTTTTGCAGTACCAATTCTGGCAGCAGCTGGCTCTTTCTATATCATATGGGGTGCGGTACAAAAAGATATGTTTCTCATCTTTTTACTGGTGACACTGGCTGTTACCGTTTTAGGTGTGCTACTGATGGGTGCAAATCAAGCGGATCAATCCAGATAAATCGAAAAGAATAAAAAAAAGTCTGACAACTCTCTTGCCAGGCTTTCACGTATGATCGAGGCTGTATAGGAAACATACGGTCAGCCTATCCTATTGATGGGTAAAATAGACCTATTGGGGATAATATGGATTAACCGGAAGTGGCGGCACTATCAGGAAGCGGTATTTGCCTGGAGTTTGCCTGAAGTCTTCGTTTGTTTGAGCTGATAAGAAATGTGGGTTGGAGCTGTCAATAGCATATTGTACGTGAAAAGGTGAGTATCTTGTAGATCAGTTACTCTGCTTTGGAACAAGAAAATAGAGCTTTCCGTTCTCTTTCATCAGGTGTGCTGCCCGCTTGGCATAGGAACTTCTCCCCCAGAAAAAATCAATATGGCCTGCCCCTTGTATGGCTGCCCCACCGTCCTGGGGGAGTACAAAACGATGCAGCGGGTGCCAGCCTTGCACATTTCCTCTACGGTCAAACTCTGGTCTTTGGGTGATGAGGTAACTTATTGCGCCATAGGGAAAAACGGAGCCGTCAATGGCGATGGATCTTCGAGGAGTTAATGGAACCCCAAGCGAACCTTCGGGTGGAGGAATATTTCCGTTTGTCTCCTTTCCCCATGAGAAAAAGATGTAGCGTTTATTATAGTAATAAATACCATCTGCCTCGTCTGGATGGTCTTCAATATACGCTCTGATTGTTTCCATATTCGTACGTTTCAGTGAGAGTTTCCCGTGATCAACAAGGTACTTGCCAATACTGGAATAGGGGTGATTGTTGTTGCCGTCATAACGAATACCACGAAGGCTTCCATCTCGGAGCCTGATAAGTCCTGATCCCTGCACATGCAGGGTGAATACATCAAATCTGTTGGCGAGGTAGACCAGCTCCAACCCCTGAAGGTGGTTTTCTTTTACTATTTCCTCGTGTGTCCAGAGCGGATCGGGTAGTCTTGCCTTTATTGTCTCAGATGTTCGGGGATTTTTGTACAGAGGATAGATGTAGGGATATTTTTTTACAAGACTCCCCTCTAAGACAGGTTCATAATAGGCGGTTACCAGCATATTTCCTGATGAGTAAAAATCCCTGCCTCCCGCCTGAAAAATATCAAAATGTTTTGTTACATATTTCCTGATTTGAGCAGGAGTGCTTGAGGGAGTTATAAACTTTTCAAAGTCTTCAAGGGCCTGTAAAAACTGTGAAGAAGTATATGACCAGCGGCCGATGGTGAAAATTCCCTCGGAAGATGTGCTGTGCAGATACGCTTTATGGTGATGAATGGCGGTAAGCAGTGATTCCAGACGCCCATCATCTACGAATGTTGGGAGATCATCTGTCTGAAAAAGTGGTTGTTTTATGAGTGTACATGCAGGGATACCGCTTACAATAAACAGAAGAATACAGGTAGAAAGAGTTTTTTTAAAAGAAAGACCTGTGTGAGGAGGTTGTAAATTCTGTTTCATTGCTAGCCAGGGTGTTTATCGCAATGCTTCGGCAAGTTCTGTTACAGCCATGGCATAGCGGTTGGAGTGGTTCCATTCTGTGATAGCCTGAAAATTGGGATAGCCTGCCACATAACGATATCCGCCTCCTTTTCTGGGGGGATGTTCTAGGCCGACAATGGAAAGTTTTTTGTTTCCTGGTACAGGCGGGATGTCCACATGTTGGGCAGTGGTTATTTCAGCGCGGCCGATTCTGCCTTTCCTGCCCTCCTTGAAAGCCTCTGTTAGTCTTGCAGAGTTGAGGGTATTGCCGATATCATGGTAAACAGGAGCGTCCAGCACCCAGCCGAAGCTGTGCAGATAGTTGGCTATGGATGCAAGGATATCAGCTGTGGAGGAGAAGACATCACGTTTTTTGTCACCATCAAAGGAGACTGCATATTTACGAAAACTTGAAGGGATAAACTGTGTCTGTCCAAAAGCGCCGGCATATGATCCCTTGACGCTGTGAGGAGCTATGCCGTTTTCCCGGCAGAGCAGCAGAAAATGGATGAGTTGTTCTCTGAAAAATGCTGATCTGCGGGGATACGCATCGAAAAGGGTATTAAGCGAGCGAAAGACGTTAAAATTTCCGGTGTAGCTGCCAAATTTCGTTTCAATGCCCCAGATGGCTATGATGAACTCTTTGTCGACGCCAAATTTCTCTTCGATTCTTGCAAGGAGTTTTCTATGTTGAAAGAGTTTGTGTTTCCCTCTGGCAATGACAAAGGGGGTAATAAATCGTTTCCGATACGAATAGTAGGGGGTTGCCTCCCACTGTTTATCCATGAGTACCAGCACTTTCCGGTTGATTGTGACATTTTTAAAGAGCATGTTCAGCTCTTTAATGGAAAATTGATGTTTTGTCTCAAGTTCATGAAAGAGTTGAGTATACCTGGTTGATGAGATGTCTACCCGCTGCCCCTCGGTTACGAGATTAGCGGCTAAAGGTTTATCCTTTTCCGCAAAGGTTTCAGTTGCACACAGGATACTTATCAAAAAAAGAGAAACGAACAGAAAAAACAAAGACATGTTGCCGGAGATACTTCGCATCATGTTGTTGGCTCTTCATGTGGGGTATAGGTTGCATAAAAGGTCTGAATAAAATCATCGAGCATCTCTGCAGGCAGGAAATTGATGCCTGCAGAAGCGGCACGGCCGCCACCTGTGGGAAACTGGCGACAGAGTGTGTCAGCGTTTCTGGCATCAGACAGTGGTGCCCGTACGCTGACCTGATATGTACCATCACCGTTGCTGACGAGTATGGCATGTGCACCCTTTTTCTCTTCCCTGGCCTTTATGTTGGAAAAGACACCTGCCATGCGTCTGGCCCAGCGCTGATTGGGCAGATAATAGATTCTATGTGGTGGTTGTGTTGAGGTGTTATCTATTTTTAGCACCTCTTTGAGATCTCTTCTATATCCCTCTCGCAAGATCTTAATGGTATCTTTTTTTCTGTAAAATGTGAGCGGGTCTGTAAAGCCTTGAAGCTGCCTGTAGAGTTCTGCTGGATGAAAGTGCAGGTCGGTTTCACTGCCTCCATAGCCGTTATAGTTGAAGAGTACCCCCATTTCCCGTAGTTGTTCTGTCTCTGAAGGGGAAGCCCCTGCCCTTGTGGCCACTTCCAGAGCCTTTTCATTGAGGTTGTCACCAAAAGCACCGCAGGCGGCCCAGAGAGGATATTTTCCATCAAGCAGAGAGTTGACAAGAAGTGAGGTGCAAACCTGAGCCGAAGGGTTGATATGATGGCTGAGCGATGCGCCTCTAGGGATTTCACCAGCAAAGTGATGATCTATGTAGAGTACCTTGCTCCCTTGTACCAGCAGAGAGATAAGTTCATCTCTGTTCTTGTCCAGCGAGACATCAAGCACGGTGACACTGCTGACAGAGCCTTGAGGAATCTGCTTGAGCAGTGAGATATTACGTTTTACTCCAGTGATGAGGAGGGCATCCGGCCTTGGATCGTCAAGGCGGAGCTGATGGAGTGCGAAAATTCCATCAGCATCGCCATTAAAAACGTCATAATGCATAGCTGCCTGTCCTGCTACTGCTACCTTGATGTTAGAAGTTCATCCCAAAAGGCGAACCAATGTTGGCAAGATTGAAGACAATACCAATTCGTTCCTCTTCAGGGGTGAAATTCCCAATAAGCTTCATGGACCAGCAAGGCTGTAGATAGCCAATGGATATTGTGCCTTCGTTGGTTTCTTCATCAGCTATCGAGTGCTCTATAGCAAAGGCAACCTCAACTGTTGGCAGCAGGCGTGCCTTGAGGTTGGCATTAACCTGTTCCACTTCATCTTCATCATCGAAATGGTATTCGAAATTGAATGTATCGCCTCTGCTGTTGGTGTAGTTTGTCTTGAAGGTATGCTCGGTATTGTCCTCGTCATCAGCAATGGGGAGTTCTGCCTTGTATGAAAAGTTTAATCTTTTCATGGGCTTCCATCCAATTTTTAAAGTCAGTGCTGAAAAATTGCTGTCAGAGTCATCATCTAAAAAGCTGTAGGTCTGTTCAACAAGAAAATATCCCACTTCTCTGATATCATTATCTTCAAAGTCAAAGAAATTAAAAAAGTTGTCCACCCCATAGGTGATACTGCTTGTCTCTTTGATATCGTCGACATCATCAAAACCTGGCAGCACGTCATCTCCTGGATCTGAGATGAATTCATATTCAAGATAGGGGCGAATAGTATGTCGTATATAATTGATATCTTTGTCTTTTTTTATAGGGAAGTCGCGAACCATGGTGGTCGCGACATTGGTGTTGAATGTCAACAGTGTTCTTTTGGGGGACTTACTGTTATCCCATTTTCCGTTGCCATAGGTCTCAAGTGAATAGGAGGTGTGTCTGACTCCAACCTCTGCATTGGACTCAAGATATACACCCAGGGGCACTGGAACACTGATTTTTGGATAGAGATCAAGCCGTTGTCCACCTACGCCTTCCTCCCGCCAGAAGTTAACAAACTCTGTCTCCCAGTCAAAGATAAAAGATGTATCCATAAGTGGAAGGGCGCCTGAGTAGTTGATGCTGGGGAGTTCCCACAAGGCATCATCGGGGCTGGAGGCGCGGACATCATTTATACCCAATAGTTTTATGTTAAGCGCTGAGCCTCTCCAGTTTTTCAGGATACTGAGTGTATTCTCTCTGAGCGTATCAGTTTTGTTTTCAAAACCGCGACCAAAGATGTCCAGATAGGTCTCATCACTTTTTTTAAAACCTGTGATACCTGAATTAAATTCTTTTAAGTAATCAAGATCGGAAACAACATCGACATCAACCCGGGTGATCCAACCATCACCAAAAGTGAGGTCAAATTTACCGCGCAACCAGTAGCGTTCATCGTTGGTGTGTGTATACCCTGTGTCTTCATAATAGTCTGTCTCGCTCGCATCAGAGAGACTGTCTTTGAGATAACTCGCTGTCAGTTGCCCCTGACTGGTTTCGCTTACTGCGTAACGCATCTCGACTCCGGGCATGATACCGCGTTTTGTGTAGAATTCAGGGTAGAAGGTGATGTCCGCTGAATCTGAGAGATTCCAGAAAATTGGCAGATTAAATCCAAACCCGCTTGTACTGGAATAAGACATCTCCGGGAACAGCACACCTGACTGGCGTGTATCTTTGACCGGTACAATGAGATATGGGCTGTAAAGGATCGGTATATTTTTGACGTTGAACTTTGCATGTTTGAGTACAGCGTATCCGCCATGGTGAATCGTGGCCTCTTCACTGGAAAAACTCCAGGGGGGCACCTGGCCATCTTCCAGTTTACAGGTAATTACCCAGCCATCTTGTATGTAGTATGTCTTCGTCCCGGTTTTTTCGATGACTTTTCCTTCAAAATGCAGGTCGTGATCTTTACGGATGATCTTTGCATTGGCGAGCTCGCCAATTTCACTGGCCAGATCAATTGTTGCTTCATCTGCGAATAGCTTGTCATCACCTGTGTCTACAGAGACGTTACCTCTGGCGAGTATGGTTTCCTTTTCAGTGTCGTAGGAGATCCAGTCAGCCTTTATAGTTATTGTGGTTGTAATTGTTTGTTTATGCTTCTCTGCCTGTTCCTGAAGCACTGCCGGTTTCGTCTTACCAGGTGCTTCTCCGAGCATTTCCGCCCAGCTGGAACTTACGTCGTTTTTCTGCTGTGTCACTGGACGCTTTTCACGTTTTTGGAGAACGATATCTCCTTCAGCAACAATTCTTGTGGGGTTTTCAAATTTTGTAATTTTATTAGCGGAAATATTCCATTCCGCTGTAGCTGTATTTTCGGACAAAGCAGTACCGGAGCTGGCACAAAAGAATAATATGGCCACTACGGTAAACAGTGATATTTTTTTCGGGAAAAGCGGTAAAACCTGTGTCACAATACTCTCCTTTTTGCGAAATATGTCCCAGTTTAACCAGATTGCTTATCAGTTTGTGTGATACACAGTTTAAAGATTTCTGCAGGATATGAAAGAATATACTATCTGCTTTTTTCTTAAACCTGTTTCAGCCTTATGAAGGTAACTTTTCCCTGGCCCTGGTGTCAAGCCTAAAGTCAGAAACCATCTGGTAAAAAATGTTTAAAGAAGAGTTGTTGAAAGTATATTTCTCTGCATTATGCTCCTTATGACCATTAGAAGTTGAAAAAATCAGGAAAAGAGCGTATAAGTGTTGCCTACACTCTAGGCAAACCATGGAGTGAAAGGAATCAGGCACATTTCTTTCCCTGAGAGATCATATGCAGTTTGTGCAGGGAGGGGAGTTGCGAGTTAAAATGAGTATTATATCTGCATATTATATCTGCATATTATATCTGCATTTTATAACAAACACAGGCAATGAGGAACCGTGTCCAGTAAAGTTTGGTAACTACGCTGAAGAGCCCTCTGATCAAAGTCATATGGCGCGGATGCTTCCTTAGGTAATATGCAACGGTTCGTATACAACGACCGTAAAAACTAAAAAGATCAATGAACTGTTCTCTGATATATAACATTGAGAGAGGTTCTGGTACTGCTGAGGAAAAGTGTTTGTTTCCAAGGCGGTAATGAGGAAACATGGTAGACAAAAAAGATGATGCCTCAGAAAATGAGGCAAAGAAAAGTAGCGCTCGACGAAAAAAGGCGACCACGGGCGCGTGGTGGAAGAGTTCAGAAACGGTAGATGTTCAGCCCGCTCAAGAGACGAAAGAAAACTCAGATTCTAAAACAGACACTCCAAAAACAAAAAAGGTGGCAGCTGCAAGAAAGCCGCGGGCGAAATCGCCGAGAAAATCAGCTACGGGTACTTCAGCAAAAGCTTCTCCTTCCAAACCTGAGAAAAAAAAGAGTAAAGCAGGGACGGCTGTAGATCCCGCTGAAGAGAAAAAGAGTGTAGAAAAAGCAGGAGATAGAAAGAGGAAAAAATCTGCGCGTTCTACAGCAAAGCGCCCATCTCGGTCTCATAGTAAAAAGAGTTCAGAGGCAAAAGTGGTCCGGGAAAAAACTGAACTTTCTGAAAATGATGATATGGCCCCGGATACAGCTTCTGTTACTGAGGCCGGCATAAAGCAGGTTGAAGAAAAGCCAGCCGGTAAAAAACGAGGGCGGCCAGGAAAGTCAGCGAAAAAAGAAGCCTCACAGGCAGCTCCTGCTGCGCCGGAGGGGCAGGCTGAGAGAAACGGGGGCGCAGCTGAGGACGAAAAAGCGAAAAAAGCCTCTCGGCCTGGAAGAAGGGGGCGCAGAAAAAAGACCGCTGAAACACCTGCTGCCCGGCAGCGTGAGGAAGGGACAGTCTCTACTGGAGAAGATGGCAAACAGGGGCAGGCTGCCGATGCTGACAAGCTGGAAGCGGCGGCTGACAGCCGGGATGGGATACAAAATTTCCCTGAAGAAGAAAAAGGGGACAGTAAATCAGCAGTAAAACCTGTGATTAAATTGTTAATCAATGCGGAGGAGCCGGAGGAATGCAGGTTGGCTCTGCTTGAAGATGGCAGGCTTGAATCCATCCATGTGGCAACAACGTCAAGGGCGCAAACAAAAAATAACATCTATAAGGGACGTATTGTCGCCATAGAACCAAATTTGCAGGTTGCCTTTGTGGACTATGGTACGGAAAAAAATGGCTTTCTTCCCTTTGGTGAAATTCATCCTGAGTATTACAAGGATACGGTTACAGAGAAGGTACAGAAGTATATCGATCAGCATCAGTGGAAAAAACTCTCCATTACTGATGTAATGGAAAAAGATAGCGAACTTCTGGTGCAGGTGGTGAAGGAGGAGGTGGGAAAAAAAGGTGCCAATATGACCACCTATCTCTCTATACCCGGCCGTTGTGCTGTGCTGATGCCGGGTTCTGATTCCACAGGGATCTCCAGAAAGATTTCAGGAGAGGAGAAGCGAAACCAGCTTCGTGAGTACATGTTGTCCATGGGTATCCCTGAGGGGATTGGCTGGATAATCAGGACGGCATCGAATGATATCACCAAAACTGCGTTAAACCGTGATGTGAACTATTTGATGAAGATGTGGCGTGATATCAAGAAAAAGGGGCAGGAACTCGACGGTGTCGGCCTCGTTTATCAGGATCACGATCATGTCCTGCGTTTTCTCCGCGAACATTTTGACCCTGATATCCAGGAAATTCTGGTGGATTCTGAGGAGGCATTGAAACAGGTGGAAGGCTTTGTTGAGCTGCTACCAGCAAAACAGCGGAAGGTAAGGTGCAAATTGCACCGGGGCTCCCGGCCAATTTTTAACCAGTATTCCATTGAAGATCAGATTGAATCCATTTATCAGGCCAAGGTAAATCTCCCCTCTGGTGGTTCCATTGTCATTGATCCCACAGAGGCGCTTGTGGCTATTGATGTCAACTCGGGTTCCACCCAAAAGGGGGCTAATTTTGAAGAGACCATCTTTCAAGCCAATATGGAGGCAGCAAAGGAGCTCGCCAGGCAGCTGCGTCTGCGTGATCTTGGTGGTTTGATTGTCGTTGATTTCATCGATATGCGTCTGAAAAAAAATATTCGCGACGTGGAACGTCAGGTGAAACAGTCCATGAAGCGTGACAGGGCAAAGGTGGATACCAGCCGTATCTCCAAATTTGGCTTGATGCAGATTTCCAGACAGAAACTTGGTGCACCCATAGAGGCCGGTAACTACCGGGTTTGCGAGCATTGTAAGGGACGAGGTACAGTACGTTCGGTTGAAACGCAGGCATTGTTCTATTTACGACGCATCCATACAGGGGCAAGCCGTAAGGCGGTTGTCCGTATTGAGTGCCGTTTTCCGCTGGATATTGCCAGCTATCTTCTCAATAATAAACGTACAGAGATAGAAGATCTTGAGAAAAAGCATGACTGCGAGGTGTTCATCATGGGAGAGCCGCACATGAGACCTTCAGACAATGAGATCATTTTCCATAAGGGGGAAAAATAAGACAATACGAAAAAACATACTTGATTTGTCCGGGTATATAAGGTAATAAACCACTCCTAAGCGCCAGTGGCTCAGCTGGATAGAGCGACGGACTACGAATCCGTAGGTCGGGGGTTCGAATCCTCCCTGGCGCACCAGATGTAGAAAGGCTTTCAGCTATTTCCGTTGGAAGCCTTTTTTTTATGCTGCTGCCGAAGATTTAAATCTCTATTCTTTTTCTTTCCAAGAATTCCATCATAAGGGAGCTGCTTTTCAACCTGTTTAAAAGAGGTTGCATTTTCTTTAAAGAGAGTGTTGCAAAATCATCTGCGATAACTTCATCAAGAATTGACAGGCTTTGTCGAAGTATCTCTTTTTTTTCAAAAGAAATTCCTCTTGTTGTATATTCATACATTCTTAGATAATCATATAGTTTTTGCTCTTTGACGGATAACACAGGTTCAGGGTAATACTCAAAATCAATAATTTTTAATCGATTCCCATCATTTTTATCTATAAGAATATTATCTAAGGAAGCGTCTAAATGAACAATTTCCAGCGCGTGTAATTTTTTTAGATGAGTAAGGGAATTTTTAAGTATTATCAAAATATTATCCCTATTCCGTTTCAACTCTTTCCTCAGGTTGGAGCCTGCGATATGGCTGCACACGGTGCAATTTTCAGAAAAATAGAGTAACCGTGGTGTAAGGTTTTGCGTGTAACCCGTTTTGTAGGCGGAAACCTCCTTTTCCAGTCTTTTCTTTTTATTAAATCGATTGATGGGGACACCGTTGTTACGGCTGTCATCGATCAATGCCAATCTCATGACACCAATAATTTGCTTATCTTTTTTGATGAAATAATTAATGTCAACCCCGCCAAAAGACGCAAAAGAGATTGTATCAGCATGGAAATGTTTCTTTACTGCAAAAATATTTTCCCGTATATATGATATATTTTTACTATACAGCCATATCCAGTACAGCCTTTTTTTTATTGAACGCAGCATATTTTAATGATTCAAGGAGATTGGTACGCCTTTGATACCAGTATTTCTATGGAGGATTATCTGACAATGATATCATATATATCCTAATCAATTTCAGGGTGTATCGCAAGGCCTTGTGTCTGCTGGCGGCAATTCAGGGGATGTCTTTATTGGAATTTTTAAGGTTTTTAAAATTGGCATCTCAGTTTTTTGTTTTACTCGTAAACACATTGCCTATCTGTATACAGCAGGTTAGAATGTGCAATGAGATTAAGGAATGCTCTTATGGCAATGATAAGAATAAGATGAGAGAAAAGAGGAGAAGCGTGTACCAGGCTGCTACACCGGGCTTGTTAAAAAATTCAAATATGTTTTCAACATTTCCCATTGCAACTTTATAGAACCGAATGAATTATGATTACCAGAACGATGATTAGTATATGGGCAGCCGTCTTCTGCTGGCTGCTGGGAATGGCTACGGCTGTGTATGGCACTTCACTTGAAGGGATTGCCCAAGATGTTGTGAAATCCTTTGCAGAGAAAATTGACTCTCAGCGGGCAACGGTACAAATTGCCCCAGACTCCTTCATTCATGTCCAATCAGGACGCAGGTTGGGGCTTTCTCAGGAGTTATACAATGTCTTTACAGCTGCCCTTTCAAAGGCAAATGTGAAGGTGTCTGTGCAGGAGGTTGGAGCTGAGCCGCTTGTGGTATCTGGTGATTATGAGATAGCAGAGAAAAAGATTACTATTACTGTTCGACTGCGGCAGATGGGAGAGGTGTACAGCAGTGATCTGGTGGTACGTACGGTGGCGTTGCAGCGTAGCGATGTTGCCGAAACATTGCTTGCAGATAGTCTTGGCAGGGCGGCTGAAGGGCTGGTCAGGAAGCTTGCAAGCCAGGTGATTATTCCCCGTGCCACCACTTTTCAGGTGGCGCAGGCAATCCCCTCAGGTGAAAATAAAGCGACCATGAGGATTGGCAGGGAGTTTCAGCAGGCCATTCAGGCTGCTGTCCGAAGTTCAAAACGATTTGGTATCGTTTCGTTAGGAAAAGATGTCCCCATTACCTGGCTGAGGCCGGAATATGCTGTTGACCGGACGAAGGTCACGCTCCTGTTGAAAATTGATAAAAAAGAGAGCAGAGATAATTACCTTGTTCAAACCTCTCTGGATATCGAGGATATGGACAGTGGTTTACTGCAGGTGTATGATGATCGGAACATGGTTGTCTGTGCAGAGGTGGCCGCCAGAGAAAGAGGCGATGTGCAACCTGGAACCGACAGGGCAGAGATGCTGTTGCAGGTTGTAACGGATGAGCTGCTTACCCGTTATAATATAGATGTTACAAGGTGCAAAGAAGGATTTTCCGGGCGTAAAATCATCTTGCGCATGCACCGTTCTGTTAAAAAGACCGATGGCTATGCCTTTGTCAGCTCCCGCTTGCAAGCTGATGTTACAGACCAGAAAGGGCGTCAGCTTGGTCTTGTCAATGCGTCAGCCAGAATCAGCAAGGCTGCTGACGGGAGGGATCATGGGGCTCTTGTCCGCAAGACCCTGGAGGAAGAGAGTATGGCAGAGCTTGCCTCTGCAGTGCTTATTTATCAAAGATAAACGATTATTATGAGGCAATTGATGACAAAGATAAATTGTTTTTTCTTGATAGGTGTGTTGGGAATGGTGGCCTTGTTACTGCCGGGCTGTGTCGCGGTTGAAAAGGGTGTCAAACAACCACCTGTTGCCTGGCAGAGCTTGAATGGCAACACTGCCACAACTCAGGCAGCAAAGGCCAAGCAGCATCATCCTGATTCCGGGTTTATGGCCCTCTCTGAGCTTACCGACGCCTTTGCCCGTGAGCTGGCAAAGACGGCAGAAATGAAAACGCTCTATCTGGACAGAACCAAAATATGGGATGCCAATACCAGGGATGTGGTAAACTTTTCAACCTATCTTGAAAATGAGGTTGTTGCCTCTCTGTCCCCGCTTTTCCAGTTGGCATATGACCCGTCAGAGGCCGATTATCTGATCGGCGTTGTCTTCCAACAGTATGGAAATAGCGTACGCATTTTCTTTAAATGCCGTACGCAGGATGGGCAGCTGTTCAGAAGCATGGACTACTCAATCGCCCGTTCGTATTTGCCGGAAGACAGTTTCGAAGAAAATCTGCGCAGTAAGGCATATAAGCTGGCGGCTAATATCTTACCTGATGATAAGTTGAAGGTCTATGTTAACCCTGTTCGTCTCGATTCCTGCAACTGTGTTACTGACTTTTCCCGGTCATTCACCACCTTGCTGCGTACGGAGATTGTTCGCCAGTATCCGGAGGTGCAGGTGCAAACGGAAATGCCTGTGGCGGTGAGCATGAGAGGGCTTGAAGAAAAGGCGGCAGAAACCGATCAGAAGAGGGCGAAGGAAATAACAACTACCGATGCGGCATTTGCCGGGGCAGATTGGGTGTTGGATGGCCACTATTTTATCAACGGTAATACTGTGGTGGTGAATGTGGATTGTAAGGATCTGCAAGGGCGGGTGAGTAGCTCGTATTCCGTCGATATTGCCAGGAAGATAATATCTGCCAGACTGGACAATCCCAAGGCGGCGGTATTGGCTGATCTTGCCGATAAAAAACAAGAAATCGGCAATGATATAGTCAAAATCTCCACCTCCAGAGGAAGCGGTGATCCCATCTACCATGACAATGAGAATTTACAGTTCTGGGTGATGGCAAAGAAGCCGGTATACCTCTATATTTATGATATAACTAACCGAAGTGAGGTCGCCTTGATATATCCCTATACCCTGGATAGCCCTCAGCAGCCGTTATTCCCCGGGAAGGTGAAGGTGCTGCCGGAAGAAGGCGGAGCGTTTGAATATAAGGTCGTTCCACCCTATGGCCTGGATGTGGTCAAAGTTTTTGCCTCTTCCTCACAGCTTCCTATCCCTGAGCTGGTAAAGAGTGAAGTCTCACTCAGCTATTCCGGTGGAACGAGGGCTATCAGGGTGCAATCCGTTGAAAGGACTCGTGTTCAGGATACACTCTCTGGCCGCCGTACGATTAATCCTGATGATTTGGTGGATTATTATCGAGGGCTGGCAAGCAAGCTTGGTGTTGAGGTGTATGAAGACAGCGTGATTGTTGAGACACGGCCGTGATAAGAAGCAAGGTCGATGCCGCATCTTACCAGGTAAATTGGGAGTAAAAGTCATGGTATCTCTTGGTTTATATGAAAGTTTCCTGGCAGCTTGAAAACTAAAGATACCAAAGTGAGAGCTTTCATATTTCGTTGTGGCTGGCTATCTGGTCCCGCCATGCTGGTTAATAGTGCACAAAGAAGCGCATAAAAACGATGTGATCGTAACAGATTTGAGGAATCAATATAGATTTTTCCCGGGAAGGTGATCGCATATGAGCATCATTGATTCTTCCGCATGGCTTGAATACTTCTCGGACGGGCAAAATGCTGAAAAATTTTCGAGGGCAATTGAAGATGAAAAATCACTGATTGTTCCTGTCATTACATATGAGGTCTTTAAGGTGATTTTGCGGGAAAGTAGTGAAAACAATGCATTACAAGCTATTTCAGCCATGCAGAAGGGGTGTGTTATTGATCTGACGGCGGGGATATCCATTGAGGCCTCGAAACTCAGCCTGCGGCATAATATACCGATGGCAGATAGTATAATTTTAGCCACGGGGCTGAAATACAACAGCACAATATGGACTCAGGACTCGGATTTTAAAGGAATCGAAAACGTAAACTGTTTTCCCAGGAAAAAATAATTAGCATAACGAATCGTTATTGCTTTTTCGATACATTTATGGGCAGTGGGTGTCAATTCTATAGTCCAGTACAATTTGGCTATAGCTGCTACTGTTTTTCAGGGTATTGGTAATACGGGCAATGTCCTTGCCGTTGACCCCGGAATAGATTTTATTGGCAGGAAACGGCAGATAGGAAAAATCGAGCCTGTCCCTGCTTGCCACTATCTTGAAACTTTCCCGACAAATTTCGCCCTGTTTTGCCGGCTGGAGATGCAGCGCCTTTATGCGGCTTCCCTCTGCCGGTGGAAAGATGATATGTGATGATTGCACCCTGCTCTCCTTGCTGTTCGGTTCAGGCCAGAGCACTGCCACATTACCGTCGCAGGAGAGGCTGAAGAGAGAG
>PDWJ01001731.1_pt1 | contig 25572 bp, 24 predicted proteins | sample 1430881 | NCBI WGS metagenome assembly PDWJ01 (sample SAMN01162460, study PRJNA174530) | Oral metagenome, whole genome shotgun sequencing project. | biome: Marine environment; feature: Marine mammal; material: Swab sample of the gingival sulcus; isolation source: swab sample of gingival sulcus...
CATCCCCTACGGCGGCGGCATCGGCGCGATCGAGCACCATTCGGAGTCGCCCGAGGCATATTTCTGCCACACCCCGGGGCTGAAGGTGGTCACCCCGGCGACCCCGCAGGACGCATATTGGCTGATCCAGCAGGCGATCGCCGCACCAGACCCGGTCGTGTTCCTGGAGCCGAAACGGCGCTACCACGCCCGCGGCGAGGTAGCCGAGGAGCCCGCAACGCTTGGCCTGCACGAGGCGACGATAGCGGCGGCGGGCAGTGATCTCACGCTGCTTTGCTACGGCCCCACCGTCGACGTGTGCGTCGCCGCGGCCGAAATCGCTGCTGCCGAGGATGTTTCGGTAGAGGTGCTGGATCTGCGCAGCCTGAGCCCGATCGACTGGGATGCGGTGCTGGCTGCGGTACGGCGAACCGGCCGGGCCGTCGTGGTTCACGAGGCGCCGGGGTCGCTTGGGGTGGGTGCCGAGGTGGCCGCCCGGCTGCACGAGGAGCTGTTCTACGACCTGGCAGCGCCGGTGCTGCGGGTCACCGGCTATGACATTCCCTATCCGCCGGCGCGGGCGGAGGGCGACTACTTGCCCGACATCGATCGAATCCTGGACGCCGTGGCCGCGTCCTTGTCCTACTGAGCTGAGGAGTTGCCGTGTTACATACCTACGAGCTGTCCGACCCGGGCGAGGGCCTGCTGGAGGCCGACGTCCTGGCCTGGCGAGTCGAGGTTGGCGACGTGGTCGAAATCAATGACGTACTAGTCGAGGTGGAGACAGCGAAATCGGTGGTGGAGCTGCCCTCGCCGTACGCCGGAACCGTGCGCGAACTGCTGGTGAGCGAAGGAACCACGGTCGCCGTGGGTGCTCCGATGCTTACGATCGAGGATGCCGCTGAGCAGGCCAGCGAGGCCCCGCCCACGCTGGTGGGCTACGGCCCGGCCAACCGTCGCCGTGGCGTTTTTCGTGGGCGGCTGCGCAATGCCGAATCGAAACGGTGGCGGCGCACGAAGCCGCCGGTGCGCGAGGAAGTGCCGGCCCCGCAGCCCGAATCAGGTTGGGGTGAGCGGCGGGAGCCGATCCGGGGCGTGCGCAAGGCCACCGCAGCGAACCTGGTGCGCTCAGTGAAAGAGCACGTGCACGTCACCGAGTGGGTCACGGTTGATGTGACCGCAACGATGACACTCGTCGAGCGCCTCAAGCAGCGGCGCGAGTTCGCGGAGATACGGGTGTCACCGACGCTGATCTGCGCCAAGGCGATCTGCCTGGCGCTCGGCCGCACTCCCGAAATGAACGCATCCTGGGATGAGCAGGCCGCCGAGATCGTCTATCGCGAAGCGATCAACCTGGGCGTCGCCGCCGCGACACCGCGCGGGCTAATGGTGCCCAACGTCAAGCGCGCCGAACAGCGCACGCTGTTGGAACTTGGCCAAGAACTCACCCGGCTGGTAGCGATCGCCCGCGACGGCGAACTGCAGCCGAGCGATTATGCCCACGGCACCTTCACCCTGACCAACGTCGGGGTCTTTGGGATCGACTTCGGCACCCCAGTTATCAACGGCGACGAGACGGGCATCTGCTGCCTGGGCGCGATCCGCCGACAACCCTGGGTGGTTGGAGAAGGTGCGGCCGAGCGGGTGGAGCCACGCTGGGTTACCACCATCTCGGTCACCTTCGACCATCGAGTGTGCGACGGCGAACAGGGCTCACGTTTCCTGGGCGATGTCGCAGCACTCCTGGCCGATCCGGGGCAAGCGCTGCTGTTCTAGCGGCTAGTTCTTTTCATCCTCGGAGCTGCTGGACTTTTCGGTGTGCACCCAGAGTTTCACGGCCGCCGTGGCCAACTCCAGGCCAACGCGGATGAGCAGCAGGTACAGAACCAGTTGCAACAGGCTGGAGAAGGCGTTCAGGAATAGGTAGGCACCGCTTTGGTACTCGAACATGGAGGCAATGCCGAACAGGGTTCGCAGCGCGAGCAGCACGGTGATCACGATAAAGATGACGCCGGTGCCGTCCTCAAGGGCGAATCGCTTGAAGCTGAAATCGAAGACGCGGGCGAAACCTTTGGGCTCTTGCCGTGGTTCGGAAGCGTACTGGGGCTGACCCCATTGCTGCTGCGGCTGGGCGCCTGCTGGTTGCTGCCAGTTGCCCTGCTGCGGTGCCCACTGATTTCCGGTGGTATTCGGGCCAGGTGCTTGCTGCTGCCACTGCTGGCTGGACGAAGTGCCGCTAGGCGCGCTTTGCGGCTGCGGCTCGGAGTTCGTAGTGGATGACGGGGTATAGCTCGGGATTGGGCCATTCTCAGGATTGGTCGACATAGCTTCATCTTGCCAGTAGCGTGGAGCCGACGCCAGAGGGGGTATACCAGTGGTGAGAACGAGCCCGAGTGTTTTCACGGTTGATCTCGCCGCGATCCAACACAATGCCCGCCTCGCCAAGCACCTGGCAGGCGGCTTGCCCCTACTTGCGCCGGTCAAAGCTGCCGCCTACGGTCACGGATTGGTGCAGGTGGCCCAGGCGCTCGCTGAGGTGGCCGATTGGTTCGGCGTGGCGCTGGTGGCTGAGGCTGAAGAACTGCGTGAGGCCGGCATCACTATCCCCATCTTGAAGTTCACGCACACGTTTGCCGACGAACTAGCCCAAGCCATCGCGGCCGAGCTCACCTTGACCGTCGCCACCGAAGACGAGGTGGCCGCGGTCGCTGCGGCGGCGCAGCAGGCTGACCGGATCGTCGATGTGCAGCTAAAAGTAGATACCGGGATGCGTCGCCTGGGCGTTACCAGTGACCATGCCGCCGGGTTGGCGCAGCGGATCGTGGCAGAGCCGCGGCTGCGGCTGACCGGAATCTACAGTCACCTAGCGATCAGCGACGAGGAAGTTGGCCGCGAATACACCCAGACGCAACTAGCTAGCTTTCGGCAGGCCGCCGAGCAGGTTCAGGCGAAAGTGGGGCAGCTTGACTGGGTGCACATCGCAAACTCCGGCGGCGTGCATTTCCATGAGCTGTCCGGCACCAATCTGATCCGCCCCGGCATCATGATCTACGGCAATCCGCCTGATCCGGGCAGGCCCAATCCCGAGCTTCGCCCCGTCGCACAGTGGACCTCGCGGTTGGCTGCGCTGCGCCCAGTTGCCGCCGGTGAGACGGTGGGATATGGCCGCAGGTGGACCGCGGCCAGGGACACTTGGATTGCCACGGTGGCTATCGGCTACGGCGACGGCTACTCCCGGCTGCTGTCCAATCGGGGACGCATGCTGATTCAGGGGCGGTCGTACCCAATCGTCGGCCGGGTCTGCATGGATCAGACCATGATTGATCTTGGCCCGCAGCCGCCGCAGCTTGCGGTGGGCGAGCAGGTGGTGTTACTTGGTCGCAGCGGCGACGAGACCATCACCGTCGATGAGCTGGCGCAGCTTAGCGAAACCATTAGTTACGAGGTGACCTGCCGGATCAGCGACCGGGTGCCTCGGCACTACCTGGCAGTCGATTAGGCGGCCAGCTTGGGGCGGCGGCTCACGAACTCGTGGCGCGCATGCCGCCCGATCGCGTAGGTCGCCCAGCCGTCCACGCCCGCGCCAACTCCCGCGCCGAGCACCGGAATCCGGCGAACTGCCCAGGCACCAAGTCGCTTGCCGCCGAGATCGTTGAAGACCCGCTCCAGCAAGGAACGGCTAACCTGCCGGTCGAGGTCGTCGTCGTATACCGGGGCGGTTGCCACCGCCAGCACGGTCGAGGGCAGCGCGCCACGCTTGATGAGTGAAGCGGTGGAGACGGGGCCGAGCATGCAGATGCCGATTGCTAGGCGTACCCGCGGGTCGGCTAGTTCGTAGCCCCGCAAGTGGGCGATCGCGGCCACGAGCCGGGCCTGCAAAAACAGGCTCGCAGCGACGTTTACTGGCATCGTGGCTAGTGCCACCAAAAAACCGCCCCAGTTGGTGGCGAATCCCTGGCCGCTGGCGAGGGCGACGTGCTGGGTGATCAGATGCTCAACGGCCGATTCGACGTCGCCGCGTTTCAGGAGTTGCTGGTTGGCCACCTTCTTGGCGCCGGGCAGCGGCCCGCGCCCCGTAATAGCCAGGTCGAGTAGCTGGTGGAAGTAGTCCGTCGTTACTCCCGTCGCGGCCACGATCAGGTCTTCGTTTCGCATCAGGCCTCCTAGCAACCAGCTTGACACATATCTCCAACTTCGCCCAGGAAGCCTCGGTTTCGTCGGTAGCTGCTGCCACACTGGAAGCGTGCTAGAGATGTTGTTTGGGCCACCGGATCAGTGGCCTGATCAGGATCTGATCGGCTATTCCGAGGAGTTCGATCCGGGGCTGGCGTTGCTGGCCTACCGCAGCGGCGTGTTCCCCATGCCGCTGGATTCCGACGTGATCGCGGGGAACATGGGCTGGTGGTCGCCGGTGCACCGCGGCATCATTCAGCCGATCGAGGTGCGCATCAGTCGCTCGCTGCGAAAGTCGGCGCGGCGCTACACCACCACGGTCGATGTCGCCTTCGACGAGGTGCTGGCGGGCTGCCGAGACCCGGCACGCGAATTCGGCTGGATTGACGAGCGCATCAGCGGGGTCTACACCGCGTTGCACCGGGACGGCTACGTGCACAGCGTCGAGACCTGGGATTCGGCTGGGCGGCTGGTGGGTGGCCTGTACGGCGTACACGTCGGCGGCATGTTCGCGGGGGAGTCCATGTTTCACCACCCCGAGCTGGGCACCGACGCCTCCAAGGTGGCATTGCTGCGGCTGGTGACGGAACTGCGGCGGGCCGGGGTCGACCTGCTCGACGTGCAGTGGCTGACCCCGCATCTGGCCAGTCTGGGGGCCAGGGAGGTGTCGCGGGCGCGATATCTGGAGCTGCTTTCGGCCAGCCTAGCCAAGCCTTACCGGCGATGGTGGCGGTCTGGTGGCTACGAGTCTTTCAGTGACTTCGAGCTGTCTGGTGCGGCGGTCTACAAAGAGATAGTCGGCGGCTGAGGCTTGTGGCTTCGGCGCTTGCCGCCGGTGCCGCCCGGGTATGCAATACGCTGAGCAACGTGCTTGGATATTTTGGGCCTGCGGGGACTTTTACGCATCAGGCGCTGCAACAGCTAGATCAAGGTGAGGCAATCGCCTACAGCAGCGTGAGCGAGGCGCTCGATGCGGTGCGGCAGGGTGAGGTGAGCGGGGCCGTCGTCCCGATTGAGAACTCGGTCGAGGGCGGGGTTTCGGCCACCCTGGACGAGATGATCATCGGCGAGCGGCTGATGATCGTGCGCGAGATCGTGCTGCCAGTGGAGTTTGGCCTCTACGTACGCCCCGGCACGACGCTGGATCAGGTGCAGCGGATCCTTACCCACGGGCATGCGGCTGCCCAGTGCCGGCAGTGGCTGGCGGTGATGGCGCCCGAAGCTGAGGTGATCGAGGCCGGATCAACGGCAGGCGCAGCCCGGGAAGTGGCCGATCCGACGTCGAGGTTTGACGCGGCGATCTGCGCCCGGATCGCAGGCGAACTCTACGGCCTGGCCGAACTGGCCTTCGCGATCGAGGACAACCCTGGTGCCGAAACCCGGTTCGTGCTGGTGCAGCCCAAGGGGGCGGCCCCGCAGCCGACCGGCTCGGACAAGACCACGCTGGTGGCCTACATGCGTGAGGACGCCTCGGGTGCGCTGCTGGAAATCTTGGAGCAGTTCGCCAGCCGCGGCGTGAACCTGACTCGTATCGAGTCGCGGCCCACCAAGACCTCGCTGGGCAATTATTGCTTCGCCATCGATGCCGAGGGGCACCTGTTCGACAAGCGGGTGGCCGAGGCGCTGATGGGGCTGCACCGGATTTGCCGGGAGGTCGTCTTCCTGGGCTCGTACCCGCGGGCAGATGGGCTGCGGCCTGAGGTTCGGGAGGGCTTCGCCGACCGCGATTTCGAGCTAGCGAGCCGCTGGCTGTCGGATCTCGACCCGCGATAGGGCATCCTCCCGGATTTCTCCAGCAGCATTGAGTCTGGTATGCTCAATGCAGAACTTGAGTCGGGTTGGCTCAAGAAAGACAGAACTTGATCGGTGAAACGTCACCGCTGGAGATAGAACAACCTGGAGGAACACTCATGGCACGTGCAGTAGGTATTGACCTTGGCACCACGAACTCCGTCGTCGCGGTCCTAGAGGGCGGCGAACCGACCGTTATTCCCAACGCTGAGGGCTCCCGCACCACCCCGTCGGTGGTCGCCTTCGCGCAGTCCGGCGAAGTTCTCGTCGGCGATGTAGCCAAGCGGCAGGCGGTCACCAACGTTGATCGCACCGTGCGCTCCGTGAAGCGCCACATGGGCACCGGCTGGTCGGTGAAGATCGACGATAAGGACTACAAGCCGCAGCAGATCAGCGCCTTCGTGCTGCAGAAGCTGAAGCGCGACGCCGAGGCGTACCTGGGCGAGTCCGTCACCAACGCGGTTATTACCGTGCCCGCCTACTTCTCCGACGCGGAGCGGCAGGCCACCAAGGAAGCCGGTGAGATCGCCGGGCTGACCGTCGACCGCATCATCAACGAGCCGACCGCGGCCGCGCTGGCCTACGGCCTGGACAAGGGCGACGTCGAGCAGACGGTGCTCGTGTTCGACCTGGGCGGCGGTACCTTCGACGTCTCGCTGCTCGACATCGCCGACGGCGTGTTCGAGGTGCGGGCCACCAACGGCGACAACCGCCTGGGCGGCGACGATTGGGACGCCAAGGTGGTCGAGTGGCTGGTTACCCAGTTCAAGAACAAGCACGGCGTCGACCTGGGCAAGGACAAGATGGCCCGGCAGCGCCTGCAAGAGGCCGCCGAGCGCGCCAAGATCGAGCTCAGCTCGTCCTCCGAAGCGGTCATCAACCTGCCTTACATCACTGCATCGAGCGAAGGCCCGCTGCACCTGGACGAGAAGCTGACTCGCGCCGAGTTCCAGCGCATGACCCAGGACCTGCTGGATCGTTGCCGCGCCCCGTTCAACACAGTCATCAAGGACGCAGGAACCTCGGTCGACAAGATCGACCAGATTCTGCTGGTCGGCGGCTCCACCCGGATGCCCGCCGTGGTCGACCTGGTTAAGGAATTGACCGGAGGTAAGGAGCCCAACAAGGGCGTCAACCCCGACGAGGTCGTCGCGCTGGGCGCGTCGCTGCAGGCCGGTGTGCTGAAGGGCGAGGTGAAGGACGTGCTGCTGCTCGATGTCACCCCGCTGAGCCTCGGCATCGAAACCAAGGGCGGCGTGATGACCAAGATCATCGAGCGCAACACCACGATCCCGACCAAGCGGTCCGAGGTGTTCACCACCGCTGAGGACAACCAGCCGGCCGTGATGATCCAGGTCTACCAGGGCGAGCGCGAGTTCGCCCGCGACAACAAGTCGCTGGGCAACTTCGAGCTGACCGGCATCCTGCCTGCGCCGCGCTCGGTGCCGCAGATCGAGGTCACCTTCGACATCGACGCCAACGGCATCGTCCACGTCAACGCCAAGGATCTGGCCACCGGCAAGGAGCAGTCCATGACGGTGACCGGCGGCTCCGCGCTGGGCAAGGACGAGATCGACAAGATGGTGCGTGACGCCGAGCAGTACGCCGACGAGGACCGCAAGCGCCGCGAGGCCGTGGACATGCGCAACGAGGCTGACGCCCTGGTATTCCGCACCGAGAAGCTGTTGGAAGAAAACGGCGACAAGATCGGCGACGACGTGAAGCAGCCGGTGGTCGAGGCCACCGAGGCACTCAAGGAAGCGCTGAAGGGCGAGGACGACGAGGCGGTCAAGACCGCAATGGAAGACCTCAACACCAAGGCGCTGGCCGTCGGCCAGGCTGTCTACGCCGCAGCCCAGGCTGAGGCCCAGGCTGCCGAGAGCAGCGAGGCCGATGCCGCCGATGCCGGCGACGACGATGTGGTGGAAGCCGAGATCGTCGATGAAGAGGAAGACAACAAGTGAGCGACCTAGGTCACGAAGCTGACGGCGAGGGCATCGAGGTGCCCTCGCCTGAGGCGATTGTTGAGCCGAGCGAAGCCGAGCCCGCAGAAGTTGCCGACGAAGCAGTTGCGGAAACCGAAGCTGAGCCTGCGGCGGAGCCGGAGACTGACTGGGAGGCCCTAGTCGCCGAGCGCACCGCGGACCTGCAGCGGCTCCAGGCCGAGTACGTCAACTACAAGAAGCGCGTCGACCGGGATCGGTCGCTGGCGCGGCAGGCTGGCATCGAGAGCGTGATCGCCGAACTGATGCCGGTGCTCGACAGCATCGAGCTGGCACGCTCACATGCCGACCTGGAGGGCGGCTTCAAGCTGGTGGCCGACGAGTTGGCCAAGGTGGCCGCCAAGCACGAGTTGGTCTCGTTTGGTTCGGTGGGCGACGAGTTCGATCCCAACTGCCACGAAGCGCTGATGGAGTTGCCGCTGGAGGAGGCGGTGAGCGTCGCGACAGTGTCGCAGGTCATGCAGCCGGGTTACCGGCTAGCCGGGCGGGTCATTCGGCCAGCGCGGGTGGCCGTGGCCAATCCGTGACGGGAGTTTCGGATAGCTGTCAAGGAGGGCAGCAATGAGCACCAAAGACTGGTTGGAAAAGGATTACTACAAGGTTCTCGGCGTTTCCAAGAGCGCGAGCGCCGAGGACATCAAGAAGGCGTTTCGTAAGATCGCCCGAGACAACCACCCGGATGCCAATCCGGGCAACAAGCGTGCCGAAACCCGATTCAAGGAAGCCAGCGAAGCCAACTCCGTGCTGAGCGATCCCGAAAAGCGCAAGGAATACGACGAGGCCCGCAGCCTGTTCGGTGGTGCCCGTTTCGGCCGACCAGGCTCCGGCGGGGCCAACGGCTTCGAGGATCTGTTCCGGGGCGCTACGACCGCGCAGGGAGCTAGTTTCGGCGACCTGTTTGGCAATCTGTTCGGCCAGGCCGGGCAAACCCGGCGGGCGTCGGGTCGGGCCCCACGCCGGGGCGCCAACGTCGAGGGCGAGGTGACCATCACCTTCGAGCAGGCCATCGAAGGCGCGACCGTCGGGCTGCGAACCATCTCTGACGCGCCCTGTGGTCAGTGCCGTGGTACCGGGGCCAAGGCAGGCAGCCTGCCGCAGGTTTGCCCCAGCTGTGAAGGCTCGGGAATGCGGTCCTCGGCCGCTGGCGGTGTGTTTTCCATGAGCGAACCTTGCCGGGACTGCCTGGGCCGTGGCTTGATCGTCGACGATCCTTGCCCCGGCTGCGGTGGCTCGGGTCGGGCGCGTTCGGCTAAGACCATGAACGTCCGGATTCCCGCTGGGGTCGATGACGGCCAGCAGATTCGGGTGAAGGGTAAGGGTGCCGCCGGTGAGAACGGCGGCGCGAACGGCGACCTACTGGTCACCGTCAACATTACGCCCGACGAGCTGTTCGGGCGCTCCGGCACCAACCTGACGCTGGATGTTCCCGTCACCTTCGCCGAGGCCACACTGGGTGCCGAGATTTCGATCCCCACGCTGTCGGGACAGCGAGTCCGGCTTAAGGTGCCCGCCGGCACCCCCAACGGCCAGGTCATGCGGGTGCGAGGCCGAGGCGTGCCCAAGCCGGACGGCACCATGGGCGACCTGCTGGTCACCCTGGAGGTGCAAGTGCCGGCGAATCTGAGCGCGGAGGCTAAGGCCGCGCTGAACGAGTATGTCGCCAAGGCGGGGCAGCTTGATCCCCGCCGTGAACGATTCGGGTGGTGAGCGCGATGGATCAGTTGCCCCAGTGTTTTGACCCGGATGCCGCGGTATTTCCCGTGTCAGTGGCCGCCGCACTGGCCGACATGCACGCCCAGACCCTGCGGGGCTACGACCGGCTCGGGCTGGTGGTACCGCAGCGGGCGAAGGGGCGGGGTCGGCGCTACTCACTGCGCGACATCGCCAGGCTGCGCCACGTGCAGCAGTTGAGCCAGCAAGAGGGCATCAACCTGGAAGGGATTCGCCGCATCCTCAAGCTGGAGACCGAGGTGGAGACCCTGCGGGAGCAGGTCGCCAAGCTCGCCGAGGCGTTCGAGCGGGTGCAGGGCGACGCAGTTGCGGCCCGGATTTTCACGGCCGAGGCATCCGGCCCGGTGCATCCCGGCCGAGTCCGCCCCAAGCGGCGGCTGGCGCTGACCTACCGGCGCTAAGCCAGCTGGTCGAGCAGGTCGGCGGCCGTGGGCAGCACCCAGGTCGGCCGGTCGGTAAGCGCGGCGGCCGCGACGTCGGCTTGCGTAGATTCGCCGGTGAGTACCAGCACGGAATCCATGCCCGCATCGGCGGCCATCTTGATATCGGTGTGCAGCCGGTCGCCGACCATGAGGCAGTTTTTCGGCGTCAGTTCGGTGCCGTGCAGGGCGGCGTCCAGCATCAGCGGCGAGGGCTTGCCGAGGCTGGCGCTGCATTCCACCTGGGTACAGGCCGAGATCGCGGCGGTGATGGCCGCGCAGTCTGGTTCGCCTCGGCCGCCGGGCATCGGGCAGAACCGGTCGGGGTTGGTCTGAATCAGGATCGCGCGGCGATGGAACCACAGCGCATCGAAGGCGAGTTGCAGCTTGCGGTAGTCGAAGCTGCGGTCGTAGGAGGCCACCACCACGTCGGTCTCAGCGGCGTCCTCGGTGAGCTTGAACCCGGCGCGGACCAGGTCTTGTTGCAGCGCCTCGGGGCCGAGCACCAGCAGTTTGGCGTCCGGGTGATGCGCCAGCAACCAGTTGCGGGTGGTCACCACGGTGTTGACGACGTTGCCGAGCGTCGTCTCGATGCCGAGGCGGTGCAGCTTCTCGACGTACTGCTTGGGGTCCTTAGTCGGATTGTTGGAGAGGAATCGCACGGTCTTGCCGCTCGCGGTCAGCTTCGAGATCAACTCGGCCGCACCGGGCAGCAGTTCGTCGCCCAGGTAGATGGTGCCGTCGAGGTCGAAGATGTAACCGGCGTAGTCAAGTGATGCCATCCGATCCCCTTAGCGTCGATTCGGTGGCTCCAGCCTAGTAACTTGGGCGGCAAGTAGGATGCCGACATGGCCAATCAGAGCTTGTCAGCCGCGCTCGCGGCCGCGACCGACACCCGGGAGGTGCTGCTGGGGCGGGGCGTGCTCGCCACGGCCGGGCCCGCAATCCGCCGCCACCTCGGCCCCGGCCCCCACTTGATCGTCGCAGACGAGAACACCTGGTCCGCCGCCGGTGCCGGGCTGCGGGCTTCCTTGCTGGCGGCGGGCTGCGACCTGGCCGAGCCGTTGCTCTTCCCGGCCGACCCGCCGCCGTATGCCGCCTACGCCACCGCCCAGCGGGTAAAACAGGCCATCAGCGATAGTGCCGCCACTGCGGTCGCATTGGGGGCGGGCACCATCAACGATCTGGTCAAGGTGGCCGCCTTCGAGCTGGGGCAGGGCTACGCCGTCGTCGGCACGGCCGCTTCGATGGACGGCTACACCGGCGCCGGTGCGCCGATGAGCGCCGACGGCGTGAAGGTGACCCGCAGTTGCCGCGCGCCCGTGGTAGCGGTGATGGATCTTGATGTGATCGCGGCCGCTCCTGCCCGGCTGACCGCGTCGGGCTACGGCGACCTGGCGGCGAAAATCCCCGGCGGGGCCGATTGGATCCTGGCCGACGTGACCGGCGTCGAACCGATGCACGACCAGGTGTGGCAGCTGGTGCAAGGCGGCGTCAGTGAAGCGCTGGCCCAGCCCGATGCGCTGGCCGCCGGTGATCCCGAGGCGTTTGCCGGGCTGGCTGCGGGGCTGTGCCTGTCGGGCCTGGGGATGCAGGCCTACGGCGGCACCCGGCCCGCCTCCGGTGCCGAGCACTACTTCAGCCACCTGTGGGAGCTGGAACACCTAGGCGAGGACATCGGGCTGCCGTCATCGCATGGCCACAAGGTGGGCATCGGTTCGCTCGCGATGTGCGGCTTCTACGAGGCGCTGTTGAGTCGCGACCTGACCACGGTCGACCTCGACCGGGTTGGCCGGTCCCGGGCCAGTTGGGGCGAGATCGAGGCAGATATTAGGGCCACGTTCACCGGGGCGCTGGCAGACCACGCTGTCGCCGAAACCAAGGCCAAGTATGCGGCGGGTCGAGAGCTGATCGACCGACTGGCGCCGCTGGTGGCCAACTGGCCCGAGGTGGCTGGGCGGCTGCGTGCCCAACTGGTGCCGCTGGCCGAGCTGCGGGACATGCTGCGCCGGGTCGGGGCGCCATCGCGACCGCAAGATATCGGCCTCAGCCTGGCCGAGGTGCGCGAAATGTTCCCCAAAGCCATGTACTACCGTTCGCGCTACACCGCGCTCGACGTCGCCTGGGAACTGGGCTGGTTCGACGAGCTGGTCGATGAAGTGTTCACCGATATCTGGCTAGCCTGAGACTTCGGCGGCAGTTTTCGCAAAGAGCCCCTTCTGGTAGGCGACAACGCCCATTGCGGCGATAAGGATTAGGCCAGCGATGGTGGTGATGATGCTGCCTTCAAAACCGAACTTCCCGCCCGAAATCAGTTCCATGCCATCGACCGGGGTCGATTTGAAAACTGATTCCTTGATATTGAGGCCGGAGACTAGTGAGCCAAAGACGAATCCCTGGGTGTAATTCCACAAGCTATGAGCAAGGCCGGTCAACCACAGGTTGCCAGACAGCAAGTAGAGCAGCGAGAAGATCACGCCAAACACGAACAAGTTAATGAGTGGCAGTGCAGTTATCCCCGGGTTCATGCCATGAATCAGGGCGAACAGCAAACTGTTGCCGATGATCGCGAACGGCACCCCAAGTTTCTTGGAAAAATGCGGCATCAGGTAGCCACGGAACACCAGTTCTTCAAATACACCCTGAAACGCGAAGAACACCAGCCCTAGCAGGAGTGGGCCGAGATAGCTCGCCTCGAACACGTAAGTAATGCTCACGCCACCCGCCAACTGGATGAGCAAGCCCACGATAGTCAGCGCTAAGAAACCTGCCAGCACGCCGTTGGTGATATTCATAGCAAGTCCCGCAGTGTCAAGGCCGATCGCCTCGAGATTGATCTTGCTTAAGTTGAGCAGCAAAACCAAGGTAATTGCCGCAAACAAGCTCATGCCGATCGTCGTTATCAAGTTGATGGGACCATCGGTTGGTTTGCCGAGAAACATGGTCAGCAAGGCAGTGGCTATTCCCATTGCCAACAGCGTGACGAATACCATGATTATTGGTAGGGCGACCAGTCTCCAGGTTGAGTCAAACTGGATCGCTGCTTCACGTTTCCGGTACAAAGCCGTTCCTATCGAGCTGAGCATGAATATCGCTAACGAGGAAACGGGAGCTTCGTCGATGTTAGCGAGTTAAGGGTAGCGAGGGGGCCGTTGGCCAGCTGCCGCCAACAAATCGAGATTGTAGCGGTCGACGGACAACTCGAGCACCTGCGTGGTGCCACAGACGTTACGGCGGTAGGTCACGCTGGCCGAGATTAGACTGCCCGGCTGGCGCGGCAAGCCGCACTATCACGAAAGCGGACAAAACACGGCACGCTTCTCACAACGCCACGTCGGTAGTCTGGGCTTATGGCCTGGCAGGTTTATGTTGAGAACTAGGTTGCGATGCGTTATGACGCGGGCTCAACCGTGTGGTGTTTCGACCAAGCGCTTTGGGGAAATTGTGTGCAAGCAGAAACTGAAGCGCAGGCGCTAGCTCAGTTCCAGGAAATGTTTGGGGCTTTCGAGGTTGTCGAGCGGATCACCGGCGACGAAGGTGCCTTCGCCCGCGATTATCAACCAGCGAGCAACGAAGAACGGTCTTGGACTAAAACCCTCTTGCAGGCCCAGCGTGAGCGGTGTCTACACACGTTGCGAACCGCCCCAGCAGCACTCGGCTAGACGCTTACCCCCTCGAACGAGCTCGTCGCAACGAGCGAAACTGGCCAGCGTGGCAGATAGGGAGGAGCGGTCTCTACTCCCGGTCTGCGTGTTCCCGACGGCGTGTCAGTGGCCCCAGATACCATGAGAGGGTGTTGGCGAAAGACCTCTTGGGTATCGCCGAGGGCGAGCGAGTTGCCGCCCTCGGCGGGCTTGACGCGCACACTCAGAGCGAGCTTGGTCAGTTCTTCACGCCAGCAGCTGCGGCTCGGCTCATCGCTTCGATACCTCGCCTGCCTGAGGCTGGGACGCTGCGTGTGCTTGACCCTGGTGCGGGCTCTGGTGTGCTTGCCGCAGCGCTCGTCAGTCGTGCGCTATCGGAGCGACCGGGTCTGTCGATTGAAATTGTGGCGGTTGAGTGCGACCCTGCTGTGTTGCCAAGTCTTCGGGCCACGCTTTCTGCGTGTGAGCACGCCGGCGGTGGCCGGGTCCGCGCCGAGGCTGTTGAAGCGGACTTCATTCTGGACTCGGTTGGCTTGGGGGCGTCACTCAGCCTGGATGGCCAGTTCGATCTCGTGATCGAGAACCCTCCGTACGGGAAGTTGGCGGTGTCGAGCGCCCATCGGGCGGCCATGCGTGCTGCCGGAGTCGATGCGCCGAACTTGTATGCGGCGTTCCTTTCGCTGTCCGTCTCTGCTCTCAACGTAGGCGGGCAGGTCGTCGCGATCACTCCCCGCTCGTTCTTCAATGGGCCGTACTTCGGCGCGTTCCGTGCGCACCTGCTCGACTCGATCGCGCTCGACCGAGTGCACGTCTTCGATTCCCGCTCGAAGGTCTTTGCAGATACCGGGGTCCTCCAGGAAAACGTGGTCTTCGCTGGAACACGGGGCGCGATACCTGAGGTCGTCGAACTCTCGGTCAGTCGTGACCATACCGATGACATTTCGTCCCGTGCCGTTGCCTACGAGGAGGTCGTTCTTCCTAGAGACCCCAACCGATTCATCCGGCTGGCGACGAATGCCGACGACACGGCTGTCGCCGACCTGGTGCTCTCGCAGCCGTGCTCGTTGACCGATCTTGGGGTTCAAGTCTCTACTGGCCGGGTAGTGGACTTCCGGTCTCGTCATGCTCTGAGCGCCGTCGAGCAGCCGGACGCCGTGCCATTGGTCTATCCCGGTAACCTCCGGGACGGCAGTGTGCTCTGGCCGCGAGAGATTCGTAAGCCTCAGTGGTTCAACCCCCGTGATGGCAAAGACCGTGGCATGCTCCTGCCGGAGGGCTGGTACGCGGTCGTCAAACGTTTCAGTGCGAAAGAAGAGCGCCGTCGAATCGTTGCTTCGGTCTGGTCGCCCGTGGACAACCCCGGAGAAGTGGCGTTCGAGAACCATCTCAACGTCTTCCACATCGAGGGCCATGGCCTGGACGAAGACCTCGCCAAGGGCATCTCAGTGTGGCTCAACTCCTCCGTCATCGACCAGTTCTTCCGGACCTTCTCCGGTCACACCCAGGTCAACGCCACAGACCTACGAACATTACGGTTTCCCACCGCAACTGCACTGCGCGAGTTGGGCTGCAACACGGTAGCATCCCAGGTAGAAGTGGACCACTTGGTCATGGAGTTGATCGCCGCATGAGCGAGATGGCTGAGACAGCCCATGAGCGAGTGGAAGATGCGCGGATAGTCCTCGAAACGCTCGGCATGGACGCTGAGCGATGCAACGAACGATCTGCGCTTGTACTCCTGGCGCTCTTACGGCTCACGCCGTCCGGGTCTTGGCCGGAGGCCGCCAACCCAATGCTCGGCACGCGAGCGATCATGGACTTCATCCGTGACGAGTACGGCAAGCACTACGCGCCGAACACGCGCGAGACCGTCCGACGGTTCACGCTCCATCAGTTCGTGGAGTCACAACTCGTAGTGCAAAACCCCGATGAACCAGAACGCCCAGTCAACTCCCCGAAGTGGAACTATCAGGTCACCTCCGAGGCGTTGGACGTCCTGCGTGCATACGGCACCGAGGACTGGCAGTCGGCCGCCGATCGGTATCTTGCCGAGCTACCAGGGCTCAAGGCCCGCTACGCGGCCGCGCATGAAATGGATCGCATCCCACTCACGCTCCCCAACGGCTCGAACTTCACATTGACGCCTGGCGGCCAGAACGTCCTTCTCAAGGCGATGGTCGAGGATTTCTGTCCGCGCTTCACCCCAGCCGGGCAGGTCCTCTACATCGGCGACGCAGGCGACAAGTGGGCGCTCTTCGAACGCGACACCCTTGCATCGCTCAACGTGAAAGTCAACGAGCACGGCAAGATGCCTGATCTCGTCATCTACCTACCCGACCGCAACTGGCTGGTCCTCCTTGAAGCAGCAAGCTCCCACGGCCCGGTCGACTCCAAACGAAAAGCCGAACTCGCCGACCTGTTCGAAGCGTCAACAGCAGGTCTTGTCTACGTCTCCTGCTTCCTAGACCGAGCCGGGTTCCGCAAGTACGTCGACAAGATCGCCTGGGAATCCGAGGTCTGGTGCGCCGACCACCCGACTCACATGATCCACTACAACGGCGAACGCTTCCTTGGACCCTACGTCTAGAGAGCCTTCGTACTCATCTAGCCGATCCCGGCTTTGGGGCAGTTATCAGTCGTTCCGCTTCGGCGACTCCTGGCGGCAGCAATCTGATGGTTCTCGCAGTGATGTCGTGCTCAACAAATCGCGCCTTGTGGAGCTGTTTCAGCATGTCCTTGCGGAAGGAGGGCATGCCCGGGTGCTCGAGCCAGGAGAACAAGTCGGCCTCATTGACTTCACCGGCTTCTGAGAGCATGAGCAGTAGCGTCTTCTGTTTCCAAGTCAGGCCGTTCTGAAGGATCCGCTTGGTCCCGTTGAAAGACCATACCCAAGACACTTCGCGTTGAATTAGTGCGTCGACGAGATCGGAGGCTTCGTCAGTCGATAGCGAGTGCACTGTTGTCATGAGTCGCGACATAGGTTACAGATTTGTTGTGTTGTTGGTGGTTTTTGGGGCCATCGACGGGGCTTGCCCCTCATGACGACCCTGACCAAGTGATAGCTTCCTACGCTTCCTGGCGGACACCTCGCAAGGTGATGTGGCACATCGCCGATACCGAGTCGCGCTATTACATCCCCAGTTGCGGTCTCCCGGCACGGCCTCGGCTGGACGTCCTTGTCAATGAGCTGGCCGCCTCCCATGTCTACGCGTTGCAAACCATTGACACCATTGCTGCCCGGGCGCAGGTCACCTCAGACGGGGAGGTCTGGACCGCAACCAAGTTGCTGCGTCGCCTCGCCTACCACGAACGAGTGGAGGTCGACATCATCGAAGCCATGCTCGCCAAGTGGCGCCAAGTGTCTTTGTAGTTGCGGCATCCTCGGTGAAACTATCCGCGAACTTCAGGCTGCGATCCGTGCTGAGAACTAGGCCTCGCCACGCCGATTTCAGGGCCAAGCATCGCTTCTGCTTTTAGGTGTCCCGGGTGTGGCTGGTGGCGACGACATACCTGCTAGAGCTGCGTAATCTCCTCGCTTTGGCCTGCTACCGAGCGGATGTGGAGCGTGCGATCTCCGAGGGTTGGTAGCACGCGGGGCAGGAAGGCCGGATAGGCCTTCGAGCTGGGGAAATCGGCCAGCTGCACCCAGTAGAGTTGCTCGCCTTCGGGGGTGCGGCGGGTAGTGAACTCGATCTCCTCACCCGAGTAGCGCAGCAGGTAGTAGAACGCGAGCTCATGCGCCTCGAGCCCGTGCAGCGCATCATCATGTCGGCCTACGAAATAGTTTTCATGGATGATCGCCAGCCGCTCGATCGGCAGCACCAGGCCCGTCTCCTCGCGCACCTCCCGGATTGCCGCGTCGTAGGTGGATTCGCCGACGTTCACGCCGCCGCCAACCGAGTAGTAATACGGGGCTCGCTCGTTGCCCACCATGAGCACCGCGTTGTCGTGGAGAATCAACCCGCAGGCGCGCAGCCGGAACCACTGCTTTTCGGTTTGCAAGTGACATTCAAGGGCCATGCTGCGCAGGCTATCAGCGGTCCAGCGGGGGAGGCTGCTGCCCGGCGACGTGAAGCGGTGGCGGTGAGGCAGGCGGTGGGTAGGGCAGTTGCGACGCTACCCGTTGCATGATTAGCAGGCGATTCGGATCAATGCCCTGTTCCTGCAGCGATGAACGGTAGCACTGATCGCGATACATTGCGGTGGTATACACCGGGAGGAACGTCATAGCGAACGAAATCAATAGCATCTCGTAGCTTATTAACATGAATAATGCCAAGGCTAAACTGGAGTAAAGCGAAAAGCTAGTGAAACTTGCAGCCGGTCCGGTGGCAACTGCAAGCCCGGGGAAACTATCCGGCGAAACCAGCCAAACCCGAATCGCCAGCCAGGAGCGCAACCAGACGGCCAAGATCCCCAAAAGAAAAAGTGATACTAGTAGTTGGCCCAGCAGAAGACGTCCAAAAGTGCGCATGAAATTACCGGCGGTTAATCGCCAAGACCGCCGCAGCGACTTTAATAGACCAGTTTTCTCTATCGTGACGGCCTGGCCGAAGTAGACCCAGCGGATTGCGAGAAACGGGTATGCAAAAAGTAAGACAGGTATGAGGAGGAGTGCCCCTGAAAGCAGCAATTCTTCCGCAGGCTCCAACTCGAAACCCGGGACCGGCCCGCCGGTGATGCCCCCCAAGAGCATGAATAACACGAAAAGGGGTAGGCAGAACAGTAGCCAGGCGGCCAAGCCCCAAAGCAGCACCGCCGGAATGCTGCGTCGCAACGAGCCAGAGCTTAACCGCCACAGCTGAGATATGGTTGGTGCCTCTCCCGCGAAGAACCTCTCAGCGCCTGTGATGGTAACCAATGATGACTTCACCGCAATAGCCAACGCGATAAAGAACAGCAGCAAAGTGCCCGCAATTGCCCAGGCCAGGAGGGCAAGTTGTTGCCCATCCCACTGCGCATACGCCTTGGCGGTATCGGCCATAAAGTAAGCGCCAACGCCAACCGGCAATATGGCTGTCAAGCCGATTAGCTGAACGCCAACCAGCGGCCTAAACCCAAGCCTGATCGTGGCAAGGGTTCGGGCAACGAGTTGTTTTGTGCTTGCTGGCGGATCGAGGCTGTTGACTCCAGCTGGCGGTATCGCTGAGGTTGGAGTGGTTGCGGGCACCATAAGCTGATGCTAGCTCATGCCAACAGTCGGCCGTTTCTTTCAAATCGTCCCCCGCTTCGCACGAAAACGGGGGACGACGAAGTCAGCTACTTGACCGCGCCAGCGGTGAGGCCGCCGATGAGCCGCTTCTCGATCAGCGCGAACAGGATGATCACCGGCACGATCGCCACCAGGGCAGTGGTGAACAGGTACTGCCAGTCACGCACGTACAGGCCGAGGAAGCGCGGCATCGCCACGGTCAACGGCTGCAGGTCTGGATCCTGCACCAACACGAAGGCTGCGGCGTACTCGTTCCAGGTATTCACGAACACGAACACGATCGCCGTTACGATGCCCGGCCACACCAGCGGCAACGCAATGCGGAACATGGCCTGCAGGCGGCCGACCCCGTCGATTAGCGCGGCCTCCTCGACCTCCTTCGGAATAGAGGCGAAGAAGGCGTGCATGATCCAGACCGCGAACGACAGGTTGAACGCGGCGTTAATCAAGATGAGCGCCAACCAGACCCAGTGGCCGCGCCAGCTGTAGAACTCCTGATACAGGCCCACGGCCAGCACCGTCGGCTGCAGCATCTGGGTGGTCAGCACCAGCAGCAGGAACACCAGCCGGCCCTTGAAACGGAACCGGGCCACATAGTACGCGGCGGGGGTGGCGATCAATAGCACCAGCAGTGTGGCGCCGGTCGCGATTACCGCAGTAGCCAGCAGTGCGCCGCCCGGAGACACGTTCGATGCCCACACGTCGATGTAGTTGTTGAATGAGGGGGACGAGGGGAAGTAATCCGGCGGGATTCGCAGAATCTCGCCTTGGGTCTTGAGCGAGCTGATCACCATCAGCAGGTAGTGGAAGGAGAAAAACAGCAGGATGATGATCGAACCGACGATGGCCGCAAGCGGATTCAATGGCTTGTGGATGCCGCCGGTATGTGGCTTGTTCTTAGCTTCGGTGCTCATCAGTCCACCTCCTTGGTCGGGCGGACCGCGATGAGGTAAATGGCGATGATGATCAGACAGAAGCCGAAGTTCGCCAATGACAGCGCGCTAGCCACGCCGGGTCCGAGTTGGGCCTTGTATTCAAAGATGAGGGTTGTCGTGGTGTGACCAACGTTGTAGCCGGCGCTCTCGTTCAGGATCTTCAAGATCGGCAGCGAGTTGAAGACGTTGATGATGTTGATGAGCGTCGCTACGGCGATGGAGGGCCGCAATAGTGGCAGCACGATGCTCCAATAGCGCTGCAGGGTGCTTGCCCCATCGACGTGGCTGGCCTCCAGGATGTCGTCGGGTACCGACTGCAACCCGGCCAGGATCGTGTAGGTAGTGAAGGGCAGCGATACATAGATGGCCACGAAAACCGCAACCCAGAAGGCGCCCACCGGATCCTTGGTAAATCCGATCGCCTCCTGCAGAATCCCGGTGTCCACCAGCAGCCGATTGAACAGGCCGACGTCGCTTTGCAGGCCGTACCTGAACACCGTCGCGGTCATGACCACCGATGATGCCCACGGCAGGATGATGACCAGGCGCAGAATCTTGCGGCCCGGGAACTTCTGGTGCAGGAACTGTGCCAGTGCCAGCGACAGCAGCAGGGTTACTGCAACTACCACGACCACCCACAGCACAGTGTTTAGCCAGATGCGATCCCAAGGCACGGTTGGGAAGGTGAAGGCCCCGGCTGGCCCGAAGTAGTTGTCCCAGCCTGCCGATCCCTGCTCGACGCCGTACTGGGTGTACTTTTGAAAAGATGTCCAGATCATTAGCAGGGTGGGATAAATCACCACACCGCCGATCAGCAGCAAAGTTGGTATCAGCCACGGCAGGGCAGCCACGGTTGGGTTCTTGTGGCGTTTACGCGGCCGCTGCGTTGCGGTCATCGCCGTCATGCTTCCTCCTGAGATACCTCTAAGCAAAGACGTGGGGTGCCCCCAAGGCTATCGGCTTGAGGGCACCCCACGTTAGAGATGCGCGTTAGCTTTGCGCGTCTAGCTGCGCCTGGATCTTATCCAGCACGTTCTCGGGGGTATCCGATACGAGGGTTCCAGCAGTGCCCTGCAGTGCCTTCTTCAGACCATCCCATTGCGGGTTGCTGACCGGCAGGAACTGCACGTAGGCCAGCGCCTCGTAGAACTTGGCGTTATCGGCATCGTTGGCAGCGCCCTCGGTGATCATCGAGGTGGTCACGGGGAGCAGGCCGGTGCCCGAGTACCAGGTCTTGTACAAGCCGTCGGAGTACAGCAGATCCAGGAACTGCTTGGTGGCTTCCTTGCGGTTCTCGTCGCCGTTGTTGAAGGCGAGGATGAAGTCGGTCACGCCAAACGCCACCGGCTCGCCGTTCTTCGAGGGGATCGGAGCCAGGTCGAACTTGGTGTCGGGGAAGCTCTCGCGAGTCACGGCCAGCAGACCGGAATGGGTGAGCATCATGCCGAGCTTGCCATTGTTGAACAGGTCAGCGGCGCGCTGCCGGTTCGTGGCACCAGGATCAGGCTGGACGTTGCCGGAATCGATCATCTTCTTCATCTGCGTGAAGGCCTCAACAGCGGCGTCCTGCTTGGCAACCAGGTTTTCGCCGTCCTGCCAGCTACCGCCAGCGCCCCACAGCCACAGCGAGGACTCAACCTGAGCCTCTTCTTCGCCGAGCGGCAGGCCATAGCCGTAGATGTCGTCGCCGAGCGCGTTGATCTTGGCGGCTGCTTCTTCAAGCTCTGCCCAGGTCTTGGGCGGGGCGGCGATGCCAGCCTTCTCAAACAGATCGGTGTTGTAGGCCAACATGCGCGAGGATGCGATGTCCGGGGCAGCCCACTGCACGCCGTCGGTGCCGACGCCGTTCTTCAGCAGGGCGGGCTCGATCGAGGCCAGCGTCTCAGCGCTCATGACCTCGTTCATCGGGTACAGCAGGCCCTGGCTGGCGGCGCCAGAGTAAGCGTTGTCGTTCAGGATATCCGGGTAATCCTTGGCCTGAATCCGGGCCTGGACCTTGGAGCTGAAGTCTTCCCAGCCCTCGATCTGCAGTTCAACCTTGACGTTGGGCTGCTTCTTGTTGAACTCGGCGATAACCGCTTCCCAGTCGCTCTTCGAGGTTTCGGAGTACGAGGGAGCGAGAATCTTGATCGTGGTCTCTGGCAGCACGCCGTCGGCTGCTTCCTCGCCAGAGCTGTTTCCGCCCGAGCTGCAGGCAGAAAGTGCGAGCGCACCTACCGCCAATAGGGCAAAAAACTTCTTTTGCCAGGTCATTAGAGTTGTCCTCCTTGATTGATTATTGGGAGTAGCGGCTGTGCTAACCCCTAGGCTTCGAGATCACTCTCACCGCCTTGATACTACTGGGATGCTAATGGGCGGCTGGTACCTAGGCCAGGAATGCGCAAGGTGGTTACACACTTGTTATCCAAGGCGTCACGAAACCGCAGTTTCTAAGATCCAACTACAATGTGGCTATGGCATCTTCCGCACCCGATTTTCCGGCAAGCCCGCTCGGTGTGGGCGGCACTCTTTCCACCGCTTTCAACCTGGCCAAACGGCACTTGGGGTTGTGGCTCAAACTGGCACTAGCGGCGCTTGGCTCCGCACTACTCGTCCTTGCCGTCGCGTTTGGTCTGGCGTTCCTAGTAGTTGGGTTCGACCGAAACAGCTTCGGTTCGGCGCTGCTATTTGGTCTGATCTTCGGGGTGGGTGAATTCGCTGCAATCCTGATTTCCTACCGCTTCTACGGGGCCTTCTATGCTGCGGTGGTGGCGCTGTCGCAAGGTCGGCGGCCCACAGTGTCCTCGTCGTTGCAGGAGTCGAAAGGGTTCGTGCTGCGCTCCCTGGTGCTGTTTCTGATTATTGGTGCTCTCGTTGTCGTCGTCTCACTGACTGTGATGTTCATTGGTGTCTGGCTGGCGGCGCTGCTCGCCAACGCCCAGGTGGATGCGGATTCCGCCGCGATGGGGATCGTGCTGCTGGTGCTGGCCATATATTTCGGCTTCCTGATTTTAAGTATTTACCTGCAAACGAAGCTGTACTACCTGATGCCGGTGCTGGCTGTCGAGGGAATCGGCCCCATCGCGTCACTCGGCAGGGCTTGGCGGCTGACTAAGGGCGAGTTCTGGCGCACGCTCGGCTACATTCTGTTAGTTGGTCTCGTCGCGATGGTGCCGGTGCTGATCTTCCAAGTCGTTGTTTATCCCATCGGTTTCTTGGGCTTCGTTGGAGCTGCCGGTCTGGCCCAGCAACCCGACTCTTCATCGCAGCTGACTGGGTTGCTGCTGATTGTGCTCATTGTTGCCGTCGTGTCGGTGCTTTATTTGCTGCTACTGGCGTTCATCATGCTCTTCGGCAACGTCTATCGGGGTGTGATGTACGTGGATCGGGTGCGGCGCGAGCGCGGCGACGTGCTGCTGCCTGCGTATCCGGTTGGCGGCTATCCACCGGCTGGCCCGGGCGGCTATCCCGCGCCCGGCTATTCGCAACAGCCAACACCTGGCTATCCGACACAGCCTGCTCCTGGCTATCCGACACATCCAAATCCCGGCTATCCCACTCAGCCGATGCCGGGCTACCAGCCGCAGGTTGATCCGGGCGCTCCCCCTGCCGGGCTCGGGGATCCCCATGGGCAGTCGTCCCAACCTGCGCAACAGCCGGGTTTTGCGCCGCCGAATCCGCAGACCCCGCCCGGCTTCTACCGCCCAGGTGATAGGTGAGCGCGCCAGACGCGCCGGTATTTCCGGCCAGCCCGCTGCGGTTCGGCGACACCCTCGCCACCACCATGCGGCTGTTTTACCGGCATATTGGGCTGTGGCTTGGGCTCCTCGCATTGCCGGTGTTCGGCAGCGTAGTTGCCACGTTCGGCATGCTGACAGCCATGATGTTCGCCGTGCTCGCGGTACTCATCGTCGTCTCTGGCGGGCCGGTGGTGAGCGGGATAAATCCCTTTGACGACATTGCCGCTGCCTCCCCAGAGCTGATCGGGGTGGCAGTGGTGCTCTTGGTGCTGTCGTTCCTGGTGGTACTGTTCAGCGGCCGACTGTACGCGGCGATGTCAGTTGCAGTGAAGCAGGTCGCCGATGACGAGCGCCCCAGCTTTGGTCACGCCTGGTCGGCTACCCGGGGATTGCAATGGCGACTGCTGCCGTTACTGTTACTGCTCTTCGGCATCACGGTTACCCTGATCGGCCTGTTTGTCATCATGGTCATCGTCGTGATGCGGGAGGCTGCCGCAAGAAACAGTGATGCTGCTGTCGGGGCGTTCGGCATATTGGCCTTGGTTGGAGTCTTCCTGTATTTCGTTGCGTCGCTGGTAGTGATCGCCCTTCGCACCAAGTTCTACTATCTGTTGCCAGCAATGGCCAACGAAGGCTTGGGGGCAGTGGCTGGGCTGCGTCGATCCTGGCAGCTCACCAAGGGGGAGTTCTGGCGCACGCTCGGCTACCTGCTGCTGATCGCGGTCGTGAACGGGTTTTTGTTTTCGATCCCGCAATCCATCCCCAGCATGGTGATGATTCCGGCCGTGGACACAAGTGACGAGCTAGATGTGCTCAGCCTGCTCGTAGCCAACGTCGGCATGTGGATTTTCTTCCTGCTGGTCGCAGTGGCCTCGTTCGTAAGCTTTGCGCTAGCTGGCGTGCTGCAGGCTGTGTTGTACGTGGATCGGGTGCGCCGGGAGCGCGGCGAGGTGCTGCCGCCTGCCTCTCCGGTCGGCGGCTATCCGCCTGCTGGGTCGGGTGGCTACCCTGCCCCTGCCTATTCGCCGCAGGCGACGCCGGGTTATCCGGCACAGGGCTACCAGTCGCAGGCCGATCCGGGTGCTCCGCCTGCCGGGCTGGCGGATTCAGCAGGGGCGTCGGCGTACCCGACGCCGCAGCCTAGCTTTGCGGCTCCCCCAGATGATCCGCAGGCGCCGCCCGATTTCTACCTTCCAGGAACAAGATGAACCAGTTTATGGCTCCGGTTTTTCCGGCCAGCCCACTTGGGGCAGGTGGCACTGTTTCCACCGCATTCAACCTGGCCAAACGACACTTTGGGCTGTGGTTCTTGCTGGCGCTAGCGGCGCTTGGTTCCGCACAAGTGGTCTTTGGCTCGGCAGTTGGCTTGGTTGTTGGCTTGGTGCTCGTGGTCGATGCGAACATGAGTATCCACCTAAACGACAACGGCATAGCATCTGCGGTGCTCTTTGGTTTGCCCATCGGCTTGGGTGAACTTGTTTCACTCCCGCTGTTATTCCGTTTTTACGGGGCCTTTTATGCTGCGATGAATGCGCTATTGCAGGGACGGCGGCCCACCGTGTCCTCGGCGATACGGGAGTCGAAAGGATTTCTGCAGCGATCACTGGGGCTGCTACTGATCTTGGGCGTGCTCGTCGTGATCGCCTCGCTGGCCGTGGTGTTGGGTGTTCTCTGGTTGTCGTTCAATTCGGTTGCTATCCTGCTGGAGTCGGATGCCACCGTGCTGGGTATGGCGTGGGCGGTGCGGCTGGGCTTTTTCGGTCTTCTGGTGGTCGGCTTGTACCTGTACACGAAGCTGTACTACTTGCTGCCGGTGCTGGTCGTCGAGCGAAGCGGTTCCGTCGCGTCGCTGGCCCGAGCGTGGCGGCTGGCGAAGGGGGAGTTCTGGCGCACACTGGGCCACATTGTGTTGGTTGGCGTAATCGTGATGGTGCCGGTGATAATCATCCTTATCGTCTTTTCTCCC
>PDWJ01002883.1_pt1 | contig 25572 bp, 22 predicted proteins | sample 1430881 | NCBI WGS metagenome assembly PDWJ01 (sample SAMN01162460, study PRJNA174530) | Oral metagenome, whole genome shotgun sequencing project. | biome: Marine environment; feature: Marine mammal; material: Swab sample of the gingival sulcus; isolation source: swab sample of gingival sulcus...
CGGCGAGGCGCTTGCCGACGCCGCTGATGGTGGTCAGGCGGGCCAGATCGCCCTGCTCGACGGCGGCGGCCAGGTCCGCCGGCGAGATGCCGCTGAGCACGTTGACGGCGAGCTTGGGGCCGACCTTGGACACGGCGAGGAGCGCGTTGAAGGCGTCGACCTGGGCTTCATCCTCAAAGCCGAAGAGCGAGATCTGGTCCTCGCGGACGTGGGTGTGGACGTGGAGCTGCACCGTGTCACCGATAGCCGCCTGGGCGGCGACGCCGACGGGCACCTGCACGGCGTAGCCGACGCCGCCCACGTCGACGACGACGACGCGCCCGTCCTCGCCGCGCGCCCGGAGCTCACCTTTGAGCCAGGCGATCATCGGGCGACCCTCAGCGGCGAGGCGCCGTGGGCGCCGTGGGCGCCGTGGCCATGGCAGATGGCGGCGGCCAGGGCGTCGGAGGCGTCCGCGGGGGCGGCCTTCGTCAGGCCCAAGATGACGCGGACCATCTCGGCGACCTGGTGCTTGTCGGCGCGGCCGCTGCCGGTGACGGCGCTCTTGATCTGCGACGGCGCGTACTCGAAGACCTGGGCGCCCCGGTTGACGGCGGCGAGCATCGACACCCCGCGAGCGTGGCCGAGCTTGAGGGCCGTCTGAGCGTTCTTCGAGACGAAGGCACGCTCGATGGCGAAGGCCGCGGGCGAGTAGGTCGCCGCGACCTCGTCGAGGTCACGGTGGATCTGAACCAGGCGCACCCACAGCGGCGCCTTGGCGTCCGTGCGGATCTGGCCGTGGGCGATGTGCCGCGCGGCCGCGCCGGGGCGGATGTCGATCACCCCCCAACCCGTCACCCGGGTGCCCGGATCGACGCCGAGGACGATCACCGCTCGTCCAGCGCCGCGGCCACCTCATCGGAGATGTCGAAGTTGCCCCAGACGTTCTGGACGTCGTCGCAGTCCTCGAGGTGCTCGACCAGGTTGAGGACCTTGCGGGCAGCGGCGACGTCGTCGAGCTCGACGGCCGTCGAGGACACCTGCACCAAGGCGCTCTGCACGGTCTGGTGGCCCCGGGCCTCGATCTCGGCGAGGACCGAGTAGAGGTCCTCCCGGGCCGTCACGAGGTTCCAGGTGTCGCCGCCGTCGGCCACGTCCTCGGCGCCGGCCTCAAGGGCGAGGTCGAAGACAGCCTCGTAGTCGCCGAGGGCCTTGTCCAACCGGATCTCGCCCTTCTGCTCGAACATCCAGGCGACGGAGCCGGGCTCGCCCATCTTGCCGCCGCGCTTGTTGAAGACCGAGCGGACCTCGGCGACGGACCGGTTGGTGTTGTCGGTCAGCACCTCGACCAGCAGCGCCACACCCTCGGGGCCGTAGCCCTCGTAGCTGACCTCTTCGTAGCTGACGCCCTCGAGCTCGCCGGTGCCCTTGCTGATGGCGCGCTCGATGTTGTCCTTGGGCATGTTGGCGCTGCGGGCGGCCGTGATCGCCGAGCGCAGACGCGGGTTGCCGTCAGGGTCACCGCCGCCGAGGCGCGCCGCCACCGTCAGCTCCTTGATGAGCCGGGTGAAGATCTTCGCGCGCTTTTTGTCCTGGGCACCCTTGCGGTGCTTGATCGTGCTCCACTTGTTGTGGCCTGACATCCAACCTTCTCCGGGGCGCGTCGCTACACAGCCGGCCACCGTTAGCACGCGGGCCCAGCCGTGTCACGACCGGCCGCATGGGACGCATGGGACGGGCCGCAGCGCCCAGGGCTGGAGCCGAAGATCGTCCTTGGCTTTCGGCGGGTCGGCCCCTATCTATAGCCGTGCGAAACAGCCGCGCAAAACGTTCAGTCTCGACGAGGATAGCGGATGCTCACCGAAAGCCTTCTCCATTTCTTCGAGAAGCTCGGCGCCGAGTGGGTGCTCTGGCTGCTGCTGTCCCTGGGTGTCGTCGCGGCCACGGTTATGGTTGAGCGGTTCCTGTACTTCCGCCGCAACAAGGTCAACCCGCGCGAGCTCACCAGCGAGCTCCTCGGCGCCCTCAAGAGCGGCGGGTCAGCGAAGGCGCGCGAGACGGTGGCCAAGGTCCCTGGGATGACGGGCGGCGTGCTCCAGGCCGCGATGGACGCCTACGATGACGGCGTCGAGGCCGTCGAAGAGGTGATCCTCTCGTCGATCTCCCACGAGCGGGTCAACTACGACCGCTTCCTGCCCATCCTGGGCACCTTGGGCAACAGCGCGCCCTTCATCGGCCTGTTCGGCACGGTCATCGGCATCTTGACGGCGTTCTCGGCCCTCGGCAGCGACCTCGACGGCGCCGTCCTCAAGGCGCAGGTCATGTCGCACATCGGCGAGGCGCTCATCGCGACGGCGGTGGGCCTGGCGGTGGCGATCCCCTCGGTCGTGGCTTTCAACATCTACAAGACCCGCATCAAGGTCATGTCCGCCAACACCGAGGGCGTCGCTCGGATGGTGCTCGCCCACCTCAAGGCGAACGGCAACGGTGAGGGCGGCCATGGCGGGCGGTAGCAACCTCGGCAACAGCGAAGACGACGGCATCAACGAGATCAACATCGTGCCGCTCGTCGACATCATGCTGGTGCTGCTCATCATCTTCATGGTGACGACCGAGGTCGTGCAGGACCGCTTCGAGCAGATCAAGCCGCCGCCGAACGTGCCCGTGATGCTGCCCAGCGCCGCAAGCGCCGAAGAGACCAACAAGAACCTGCTCTCGCTGGCCATCAACAAGGACAACGAGCTGTTCCTCAACGGCGAGCAGACGACGGTCGCCGGGATCAAGAGCTACGTTGACGAGATGAAGCAGAAGGGCGCCAAGCTCGAGGCCTTCGTCGCCGCCGACGAGCGGCTCAGCCACGGCGCCGTCGTCAAGGTCATCGACGAGATCCGGCTGCTCGGGATCCCCGACGTCGCCATCAACACCAAGCCCATGGAGCTCGACTAGGCCGTGGCGCCGCCCACCCACAGGCGCTTCGCCATCGCGATCTTCGCGGCGCTGGCGGCGCACGCGGTGGGGGCCTACGCGGTCTTGTCGTCCTACTACCCCGTGCGGCCGCAGCTCGTGTGCGTGATGCCCATCGGTGACGGCAGCACCGCCGCCTATTTCTCCTACTTCAACGAAGAGGAGGACGCGTTCCGCGAGCCCGTCGGTGAGGACAACCGCTTCTTCCCCGGTGACGCCGACCGACGCCAGCCGACGGTCTTCGACCCCGGGGCCAAGGGCGCCTACCCCGACGGCGCCGTGGTCGCGACCTTCCGCGGTGAGTCGCTCACCTGGCAGCTGGGGCCACGGCAGGCCATCGCCACCAAGGACAGCCCGCGCTGCCCGCTGCCGACGACCTTTCGGCGCCTGGACGACGTGACGTTCCAGCTGCCCAAGGTCGCGGAGCCGCAGCCGCCGCCGAAGCCGCCAGAGCCGCCGAAGCCGCCAGAGCCCAAGCCCAAGCCGCCGAAGCCGCCCGACGAGAAGGTCGCCGCCAAGCCCGACGCCAACAAAGAGCCGACCCGAAAGGCCAACAACCACATCAAGAAGAAGGGCCAGCCGAAGTCGAGGAAGACGCGCAAGCGAAGGAACAAGCCCGAGGCGCCCAAGAGCGAGCCCGCGCCGCTGGTCCTGACGGGGCTGACCAAGCTCGGCAAGGGCGTCGCGGTGCAGTCGTCCGACGTCGACATCCTGGGGCGCCCCGACGTGAAGGCCACCGAGGACAACACCAACGTCACCAAGGTCGACGACCCGGACGCGGTGCCGGACAAGGTCGGCGACGGCACCGGCGGGGTCGCAGCACCCAAGCGCGTCGCGCCGCGGGTGAAGAGGCGCGTCAGCGGCAGCTACCCCGAGGACGCGCCGCGGCTCGGCCGCACGGTGCTGGTGAAGCTGTCCCTCAAGGTCGGCGCCGACGGACGGGTCAAGACCGTGCGCGTGGTGAAGGGGGCCGGGGCCGCCTTCGATCGCGAGGCGAAGCGGGTCGGCAAGCGCATCACCTTTTACCCGGCGACGGTGGGGGGCGAGCCCGTGGAGCAGTGGGTCCCGTGGGTCGTGGAGTTCACGCCCGACGAGTGGTGACGCTGGGTCGCCTGGGCGGTTGCCGTTGGGAGCGCGGGCCTCTACATTGGGTGCGCTCGCTATCGTGCGTCCGCTGCCCTGTCGGCCGGGAGATATGGCGCTGAGCTCCAGCCTCCGTTCAGCCTTGTCGCTACTGCTCACGGGCGTCGCGCTGTCCACGCTCGCCGGGTCGGCTCCGCCGGCCCGGGCCGACCTCGTGTGGGAGCCCGTCGGCCCCGTGCCGGCGAGCGTCGGGATGACCGCGGCGGCGTCGGATCCGATGGACCCGCGGGTCCTGTGGATGGCCAGCGGATCGTCGGTCTGGGTCAGCGACGACGCTGGTGACAGCTTCTCGCTGGTCCTGCAGACCTCGCGCGCGGCGGCCATCACGCGCGAGGTCGGCGGAGGCGAGGCCGTCGAGGCCGTGCCCGACACGCCGGAGACGACGAGCGAGGACTTCGACCCCGAAGATCCGGACCAGGTCGACCAGTCCAGTGACATCGACCCGGCCACGGGCGAGGTCATCGCCGACGACGCCGAGGCGGCACAGGTCGGCACCGCCGACGCTGACGACGCCGCCGACGCGGCGCTCGAAGGCCCCAGCCTCGACTCCGAGGACGGCGCCGGCGTGTTCGGCGTCACGCGGCTGCGCCTGGTCGGGGACGAGCTCTTCGTGTGCACGGGGCGGGGGCTGTGGGTCGTCGACCGGTCCGCGCGCCGTCTCGGGACCGGCCGCGAGCTGCGCTTCGGGCGACGCCTGGCGGTCAACGACGTGGGCCGCGACGGCGGCGGGGTGCTCTACGTCGGGACCGACACGGGGCTGTACGCCGTCGGCGCCGGCGAGGTCGGCCGCAGGGTGTCCGGCTTTGACGCCGCGACGGTGGTCACGGCGATCACCCAGACCCAAGGGCGGCTGGTGGTGGCCTCCTCGGAGGGCGTGCGCGTCCAGCGCGGGCGCGGCTTCGAGCGCCTCGGCGTCTTCGGCGCGCAGGAGGGGCTGATCGATCTGGTGACCCTGACGCCGACGCGGCTGGCGGCGGTAACCGACGACCGGGTGTCCATCGTCAACATCGAGCCCGGGCGGGTGCCCTTCATCGAGCAGACGTGGACCGTGCCTGGGGCGCGCCGCGTCGCGCGTGGGCGCCTCGGGACGCTGTGGGCGGTAGGCCGGCGGGGCGTGTGGGGCTACACCGAGGACGGCGGCTGGGCGCGCCGGGGGGTGGGCCTGATGGATCGGCGCCTGGCCGACGTGGCGCCGTCGGACGACGGTCCGGCGCACCTGTACGTCGTGGGCCGCGCGGGGACGGCGCGGCTGGTCGCGGAGACGACGCGCATCTGGAGCAAGCGGGCGAAGTTTCAAGCGCGGATGGCCCTCGAGGGGCTGCCGACCGCCGAGCAGACCGTGGGCTGGGCGACCGACGCGCGGGGGATCTCCCTCGAGGACGCTGACAGCTGGGCGCTCGAGGAGTCGTTGGCCTGGCTCCTGCCGCGGGTCTACCTGCGCTGGCAGGTCAACCGCGCCCGCGACGAGGAGTCGCTGTACATCCCAGCGCTGGACCGCCGGATCCTCGACGCGGTCGAGGTGTGGCCCAAGGACGACCTGCTGCGCGTCGAGGCCCGGTGGAACCTGATGCCCGCGATCTACCTGGCCCTCAACGGGAGCTCGCCGCGGATCCGGTCCGCCCGGTCGCGGGCCCGGCGCGCGCAGGCGCGGGTGCGGGACGCGGTGGCGCCGCTGTACCAGACGTGGGCGAACAAGCGCATCCGCCTGCTCGCCACGGAGTACGAGTCCACGCGCGAGGTCGCGCGCGAGCTGCTGGCGGTGCAGCGGCTCGAGGCGGACCTCTACGTCTACACCGGGGGCAAGTTCCCGATCCTGGGCGTGACCGAGTGGACGCGCCCGCCGACCGAGCCCCGACCGAGCCCCGACACCGCACCCTGATTAAGACCCGGAGCGCACCATGAAGAAGCTGATCGCGATCATCGTCGCGTTGACGTTCGCCACGCCTGCGGCCCTGGCCGAGCCGGACCCGCGAGCGCAGGCCAAGCAGCTCCTGGCCAGGTTCGACCATGAGCCGTCGGTGGTCGAGGCCCAGCGCGCCGCGGCCAGCTACGCGCGCGTGAACCCCGACGCCTATAGCGCCTGGGTCTCCGAGGCTCACCTGGCCTACCTGCTGCCGCGGCGGCTGGACGGGCGCCTGCGGTCGACGACCGAGAGCGACAAGGACGTCCGCACGACGAGCTCGGGCTCCGGGTCCCTGTCGGACCTGGTCAGCGACGACGACGAGCTGCGCATCGAGCTGCGGGCCGAGTGGGATCTGACGCGCCTGGTCTTCAACAAGGACGCCATCAGCGCGTCGCGCCAGATCGAGCGCATCGTCAACCAGCGCGAGGACATCCTCACGACGGTCAACAAGCTCTACTTCGCCCGGAGACAGATCCAGGTCGAGATGGAGCTGCGCCCCCCCGACAGCATCCACAAAGCCCTGCGCATGCAGCTCCGAGTCGACGGCCTGACCGCCGATCTCGACGCCCTCACGGGCGGCTGGTTCAGCCGCGAGGTCGCCAAGCGGCGGCCGGTCGGCGTGCCGAAGTAGCGGCTCGCCGCGCAGCGTAGATAGCGGCGGTCGCACCGCTGCGGTGCCCTCGAGGTCATCGGCGAGCTCGGGCCGGGCGGGCACCACCGAGTCGGTGCCCGGAGATCGATCAGGCTCGAGATCCGGCGAGAGCCGCAGGCTCGCGCCCCGCGTCTGCCTCACCACCCCGCGAACACCCGGCCGTGGGACGGTCGCGGGCGTCGTCGAGGCCTCCGCCGTCAGTCGACGGGCCAGGGCTGCGGCGGGGCCGACGCGGGCAGCGACGCCGCGTAGGGCCGCAGGTTGGCGATGAACTGCTCGATGTAGGCCAGGTCGTCCTCGATGTCGGGGTCGCTGCCCCGGCTCAGCCAGCGCTCGACTTGCGCCGCCAGGACCGACAGGACCGCGATCGCCGTGGCGGGGTCGCTGTCCTGGGCCAGCTCGGCCGCCAGCGACAGGCCCTCGAAGATGTTGAGCATCACAAAGCCCTTTTCGACCGTCCGGTCCGTGAACCAGCCCTGCTCGGGGGTCTCGCCGGGCTCGTAGGGGCTGTCGACGCCGACGCGCTGGGTGAGGCGCTCACCGCTGCGCGGGTCTGTCCAGCTCAGCTCGACCTGCCCCACCTGCGCGAGCTGGGCGGGCGACAGCGTCTGCCGGTTCGCGAGGGCCCGCGGCGCGAGCCGCAGCAAGATGGCGCCACCGCCCCCGCGCCGGCCGCCATCGATCGGCCCCTGGGCGCTGGTGCGGCCTGCCAGATATAGGCTCGGCACGCGGATGACGCCGCCCGCGGCGCCGCCGGTCCAGCCGTGGGTCCCGTAGACCCCGCGCACCGCGTAGCCCAGCCCCGTGACGACGCGGATCTCCACGTCCAAGGCCACGGGGTATAGGAAGGTCTGGACCTCGTCGGTGAAGACCTCGCGCACGGCCTGGGGGTCCTCGAGGAAGTAGAAGTTGCCGGCGCCGACCTCGGCCAGGCCCCGCATGACGGCGACGTCGAAGGAGGCGCCGACGCCGATGGTGGTCAGCCCGATCCCAGTCGATGCGTAGGCCTCGGCGAGGTTGCGCAGCTTCGCCGCGCTCTCGATCCCCGAGGTCGCCTCGCCATCGCTCAGGAGCACGACGCGCACCTCGCGGCCCTCGGCGCGCTGGAGCTCGGCCAGCTGGAACGCGGTGAAGAGGCCGTCGTAGATGTTGGTCTTGCCGGCGGCTTCGAGGGCCACGATGGCGAGCTCGAGGTCGGCCCGCTGGTCGAGGCCCATCCCGTCGACCAGGACCTTCGCCCCGCTGCTGTAGGTGACGATGGAGACGCGATCGTCGGGCTCGAGGTAGTCGAGCATGCGCCGCAGCCCAACCTTGAGGGCGTCGATGGGATCGCCCCGCATGCTGCCGCTGACGTCGATGGCGAGGACCAGATCGAGGGGTGGCCGCTCCAGGGTCGCCGGATCGATGGGCGAGTTGAGCCCCAGCTGGAGCACGGTGCAGTTGGCGCCCGTGATCATGTCGCCCATGACGCCCAGGAGGGCGTGGGCGCAGACGTCGTGGCCGCAGGCCGCCGCCGGGTAGTCGAGCTTGTGCTCGGCGAACAAGCCCAGGTCGTCGAGGGTGTCGGGGTGAGGCAGGTCTCCGGCCTCCAGGATCTGGCGAAAGAGCCCGAAGTCCTGAGCGCCCGGCTGGGACAGGCCGGTGCTGCCCGAGCGGCCCGTGGGCGACCCATCCGCCTCGGCGCCCGCGTCACCGCAGCCGGTGAGGATCGGCGCCAGGCCCAAGGACAGCAGGGACGCGGCGGTCAATAGGGTCAGCGGGCGCATGATCACTCTCCCCCGGCGCAAGCGGGCTTGACGAAGACGGACTCGAAGACCTGGCCGTCGGCGCCGATGGCCTCGGGCAGGCAGGCCATGTCGCCGACAGGGACGCGGTCGGCGCGGCGCAACAAGAGGGTCCCGTCGCCGAGGGTCGCGTGCTCTCCGGCGGCCAAGGTGTGGATGCCGGCGTCCCCGGCGGCGACGCGGATCTCCAGGGGCACGATCCAGCTGCCGCAGGCGCCGTGCTGGGCGTCGCACTCGCTGTAGGTGTCCGCGCGCCAGTCGCCTGGGCCGTTCCAGGGGGCGACGTCCGCGCCGCGCGCCAGGGTCAGGTGCTTGTCGGGGCCGATGAGCTCGACGGCGTCGACGGGCTCGTAGTTCTGGCCGGCCGACAGGCTGGCGACGTAGAGGCTGTCGCCGGCGACGAAGGGCATGACGCCCACGCCGCTGCAGACGTACCAGCGGTGGACGCGGTCACCCGGATCGACCAGGGACAGCTGGTGACAGCCGTCGCGGCCGCTGACGATCTCGGAGACCATCATCTGACCCTCGGGCACCGGCAGCGACCAGTCGACGGACAGCTCCGGCGGCACCGGGCCGCAGCCGTCGGCCGGGGTCGGGTCGAGCAGCGCAGGAGGCACATAGCGCGCCGGGTGGGCGCCAAAGGCCGCGCCGCGCCAGCCGCCGGTGACGCGGACGAGGCGGTCGGCAGGCGCCCCCGCGACCGAAGACTCGCTGGAGGTCACCGGGTAGTCCTCGGAGCGCCAGAAGAGCAGCGTCGGCTCGAGCGAGGCGCTGGCGGAGCCGCCGTGGACGACGCCGTCGACGAGGTAGGCATAGCAGGCGCCCGAAGCGGCGACGGCCGCCTCCTCGCGGACGGGGACCAGGCGGCCGGGCTCGACGATCCAGGTCTCGGCGACGGCGAAGAGCTCGCGGGATAGGGCCGTGGTGGGGTCGGCGGCGAGGGCATCGCAGTCGACGAAGACCGTCTCCTTGAGCGGTCGGATCCGCAGGGTGAGCTGGTCCGGCGTGTCGTTCCCGATAGCCAGGGCGTACCGCTGCCACGACAGCTCCGGCTCCGGCGCGGGCGACGTCGCCACCGACGCGACGACACCGGCGCCGAAGGCGAGCTGGCCGAGGCGGCGCGGGACCTCGACGGGCCGGGCGGCGGCAGCGCCGAACAGGCGCAGCGACAGCAGCAGCATCGGCAGGGCCACCAGATCGCTGGGGTCGACGGTGATGGCCCAGGGGATGGGCCCCAGGGCCGTGACCGCCTCGACGCCGCGCGCCGCGGCGGGCCACAGGTTGATGACCCCGAAGCCGAGCGCCACCGCGACGTGGGCCCAGCGCAGCCCGCGCAGCGTGCGCACGCGCAGCGCCACCGCCAGCACCAGGGGCGCGACCATGAGCCCGGCGAGGTCGCTCAGCTTGCCGGTCGCCCACTCGGGCAGCAGGCCCGCGTGCTTGAGCCAGTGGTCGTTGAGGACCAGCACCGCGAGGGCGGCGATCCACAGCGGGTGCAGCAAGGCCCGACAGGGGGCCAGGGAGGAGCGGTCGCGTGGGGTCGTGGCGTTCATGGTCCAGGGTAGCAGCAATCACCGTGCCAGCTGCAAGGCCCCGCTGAGATCAGGCAAGAGACCTCTGCTGCTGCGCGGCGGGTCGCTGCTCGAGGGCCGCGATCGGCGACATGCTGGTCAGGGTGTTTAGCTACTAGTCAGCCGGGGGTGGGACTGTAGGCGTTGACCTTCGAGGCGGGCGCGGGCGATGGTAGCCTTCCCAGCCGCCGAGGACGCCATGCATCACATCGCTACCGTCATCTACCCCACGGCGCCGGCTCCGACGACGGCGGAGCTGATCGCCGCCGTCACGGGCGAGTTCCCTGACGCTCGCGTCGGCGAGAGCGGCGACGGCCTCGCCATCCGCCTGGACGACGGCGTCATCTACGCCGAGCTCGACGAGGCGACCCCGGAGCAGCTCGAGGGCGCCCCGGAGCGCGTCGACGAGGCCTATGTGGCCTCCCTGGTCGGCCCCGCCGACGAGGGCGACGAGGGCTCGGAGCGCAAGCGTGAGGCCTCAACCGTCGCGGAGCGCGAGGACGCCGAGCTGCTGCTTCACCTCGAGGGAGACTTCGAGGATCCCGCCGACGTCATCGGCCTCCTCGAGGTCTTCCTCCGCGTGCGTCCAGACGCCAAGGCGACGGGCGCCGACGGCGGGCTCCTGCCCGTGTCGAAGCGCCGCTGAGCCGCGCGGCTCAGTGCAAGACCGGGCCCTGGTTGCCCCCGGGGCCCGCCTTGATCTCGCCAAACTTCTGCTCGTACAGCTGGATGTTTTGAGCTAGCGCCTTGAACAGGAACTTGGCGTGCACGGGGCTGAGGATGAGCCGCGAGACGACCTTGGTCGTCTGGGACTGAGGCGGCAGGAACATCGCGTCGAGCACGAATTCCGTCTGGTTGTGGAAGATCCGCGCCATGTTGACGTACTCGCCGAGCGCCATGTCCTCGTCGAGTTGGACCTTGATCTGCACCTGAGGCGGGTTGGACGGCTTGTCTTCCGACACGGGGCCTCCTGGGCGAAGTCGGCTTTCCTGCGCAAAGGGACGATAGTACAAAGGCGCCGCCACCGACAACCACGCCCTGCCACGCCCTGCGCGGGGCTCTGCGCCGACCAGGAGGACCCCCATGGCGAGCCAAGACGGCGTCATCGTGTCCATCGACCAGGGGACGACCGGCTCCACCGTGGTCGTGCTCGACCGCGCCCTGAGCGTGCTCGGGCGTGCCAACACGGAGTTCCCGCAGATCTACCCCCACCCCGGCTGGGTCGAGCACGATCCGGACGCCATCTGGTCGAGCGTGGTCACCAGCGTCGAGGCCGCGCTCCAGCGCGCCGGCGTTCGGGGCGAGGACGTCCGCGCCGTCGGCATCACCAACCAGCGCGAGACGACGGTCCTGTGGAATCGCGCCGACGGCCGCCCCATCCACAACGCGATCGTCTGGCAGTGCCGCCGCACCGCCGACGTCTGCCGCGGCCTGCGCGAGGCCGGCCACGCTGAGCGCGTCCGCGCGAAGACCGGCCTGGTCATCGACCCCTACTTCTCGGGCACCAAGGCGGCCTGGATCCTCGACCACGTCGACGGCGCCCGCGCCCGCGCGGACGCGGGCGAGCTCGCCTTCGGCACCATCGACACTTACCTCTTGTGGCGCCTCACCGGCGGCCAGGTCCACGCCACCGAGGTCAGCAACGCCTCGCGCACGCTGCTCTTCGACATCCACACCCAGGGTTGGGACGACGAGCTCTTGGCGCTCTTCCACGTCCCGCGTGCCGTCCTGCCCACCGTCCGCTCCTCCTCGGAGGTCTACGGGTACACCGCCGGGCTCGGCGTCTTGCCCGACGGCATCCCGGTCGCGGGCATGGCAGGCGACCAGCAGGCCGCGCTCTTCGGCCAGGCCTGCTTCGAGGTCGGCGACGCCAAGTCCACCTATGGCACGGGCGCCTTCGTGCTCCTCAACACGGGCGACGCGCCGGTCGCGAGCTCGCGGGGCCTGTTGACGACGGTCGCCTGGAAGCTCGGTGATGCGCCGACCCAGTACGCCCTCGAGGGGTCGGTCTTCATCGCGGGCGCCGCCGTCCAGTGGCTGCGCGACGAGCTCCAGATCATCGCGGCCGCGCCCGACGTCGAGCCCCTCGCCCGCTCGGTCGACGACACCGGCGGCGTCACGGTCATCCCGGCCTTCGCCGGCCTCGGGGCCCCCCACTGGGACGCCGACGCTCGCGGCGCCATCTTCGGCCTCACCCGTGGCAGCAGCCGCGCCCACATCGCCCGCGCGACCCTCGAGGGGATCGCCCACCAGGTCACGGACGTCGCCGAGGCGATGACGGCCGACGCCGCGGTCGATCTAGCGGGCATGCGCGTCGACGGAGGCGCCGCCGCCAACGACCTGTTGATGCAGATGCAGGCCGATCTCGTCGGCACCTCCGTCCGGCGGCCGGAGATCCTCGAGTCGACGGCTCTCGGCTCGGCCTTCCTCGCGGGGCTGGCCGTCGGCTACTTCGAGAGCACCGATGAGATCTCCGCTCGCTGGCTCGAAGACGCCCGCTTCGAGCCACGGATCGGGCCATCGACCCGCCGCGATCGGCGCGAACGCTGGTCCAAGCTCATCGGGCTGCTCAAATCACACAGCCATTGACTCTCGCTGGCGTTGCCCGCACCTTCGCGCAAGCGCGCCGCCCGATGCACGCCCAGGCCATTGCCGCTTGGGCGTGCGTCACTGCGGGAGCGACCGACCCTCCCACGCGCTCATACGCCCAGACCACAGCGACCTAGCTTAGATGCACCTTCGAGACCTGAAGCAGCAGAAGATCACCCACCTCCTCAAGCTCGCCGAGGAGCTGAGCGTCGAGGGCGCCGGCGGGATGCGCAAGCACGAGCTCATCTTCGCCATCCTCCAGGCGCGCGCCGAGCAGGACGGGCTCATCTACGGCGAGGGGGTGCTGCAGGTCCTGACCGACGGCTTCGGCTTCCTGCGCAGCCCCGACTTCAACTACTTCCCGGGCTCGGACGACATCTACGTCTCGCCGAGCCAGATCCGCCGCTTCAACCTGCGCAGCGGCGACACGGTCAGCGGCCAGATCCGCCCACCTCGCGACAACGAGCGCTACTTCGCCCTGCTCAAGGTCGAGGCGATCAACTACGAGGATCCCGAGGTCGCGCGCACCAAGACGCTCTTTGACAACCTCACGCCGCTGTACCCCGAGCAGCGCCTGCATCTGGAGTTCGATCCGCGGAACCTGTCGACGCGCATCATCGACATCGTCGCCCCCATCGGCAAAGGGCAGCGCGCCCTCATCGTCGCGCCGCCCCGCACCGGAAAGACGGTCCTGCTGCAGGACATCGCCAACGCGATCATGGCGAGCCACAAGGAGGTCTACCTCATCGTGCTGCTCATCGACGAGCGGCCCGAGGAGGTCACGGACATGCAGCGCTCGGTGCGCGGCGAGGTCATCAGCTCGACCTTCGACGAGCCTGCTCAGCGCCACGTCCAGGTCGCCGAGATGGTGATCGACAAGGCCAAGCGCCTCGTCGAGCACAAGCGCGACGTGGTCATCCTGCTCGACTCGATCACGCGCCTCGCGCGCGCCTACAACACCGTCGTCCCGCCCTCCGGCAAGGTCCTGTCCGGCGGCGTCGACGCCAACGCCCTCCACAAGCCCAAGCGCTTCTTCGGCGCGGCCCGCAACATCGAGGACGGCGGCAGCCTCACCATCATCGCCACGGCGCTGGTCGACACGGGCAGCCGCATGGACGAGGTGATCTTCGAGGAGTTCAAGGGCACCGGCAACTCCGAGATGCACCTCGACCGCAAGCTCATGGAGCGGCGCATCTTCCCCTGCCTCGACATCAAGAAGTCGGGCACGCGCAAGGAAGAGCTGCTGGTCGATTCCCTCGACCTCAACCGGACGTTCATCCTGCGGGAGCTCTTGCACCCGCTGAACACGGTCGACGCGATGGACTTCTTGGTCCGCAAGATCGGCGCGACGGACACCAACGCCGAGTTCTTCGACTCGATGACGCGCTAGAGTCGTCTCGAGCTACGTCGCAGGTCGATGCAGAGCACGCGCCCGTGGCGCCCGCCGATCCGCCAGTCGCAGCCGCGAGATCGTGACAAATGGGGGTTAGGGCTTGCGACGTGGCGCCGCTTGCACTAAAAGCTGCGGGCTCGCTGGGCGGGCCCGGCCCCCGAGGCCCAGCTCACGGTCTCGTTGACGCCGCCAAGCACTAGCGGAGGCACCCATGAAGCAGGGCATCCACCCCGACTACCACCCCGTCGTCTTCGTCGACGCGTCGACCGGCGATCAGATCGTCAGCAAGTCCACCGCGACGAGCAAAGAGAAGATGACGATCGATGGGGTCGAGCACTACGTGATCAGCTGCGATCTGACCTCGTTCACGCACCCCTTCTTCACCGGTAAGCAGAAGCTCGTCGACTCCGAGGGCCGCATCGACCGCTTCCGCAAGAAGTACGGCAACTACCGCGGCTGAAGAGAAGTAGAAGGTGTTTGGTCAGCTCGACGCCGTCGAGGCTCGTTTCGAAGAGCTCACCGCTCTCATGGGCGACCCCGACGTCGCGAGCGATCCGCGACGCTATCAGGAAGTCGCGCAGCAGCGCAGCCAGCTCGCCGAGACCGTCGAGGTCTGGCGGCAGCTGAAGAAGACGCGCGAGGACCTGCAGGCCTCGCGTGAGCTGCTCGCCGACGACGACGAAGAGATGCGCGAGATGGCGCGCATGGAGCTCGACGAGCTCGAGCCCAAGGCGGCCCAGCTCGAGCAGGAGCTCCGCGTGCTGCTCCTGCCCAAGGACCCTAGCGACGACAAGAACGTCGTCTTGGAGCTACGCGCCGGCACGGGCGGCGACGAGGCCACCCTCTTCGCCGCCGATCTCCTTCGCATGTACAGCCGCTACGGCGAGTCCATGCGCTGGAAGATGGAGGTGCTGTCGTCGAGCGCGACCGAGGTCGGCGGCTTCAAGGAGGCCATCGTCCTCATCTCGGGCGATCGCGTGTACCGCCGCCTCAAGTTCGAAGGCGGCGTCCACCGCGTGCAGCGCGTCCCCGAGACCGAGAGCCAGGGCCGCATCCACACCTCGGCTTGCACGGTGGCGGTGCTCCCCGAGGCCGACGAGGTCGAGGTCAACCTCAACCCGACCGACCTGCGCTTCGACGTCTACCGCGCCTCGGGCCCCGGCGGACAGAGCGTCAACACCACCGACAGCGCCGTCCGCGTCACCCACCTCCCCACCGGCCTGGTCGTCCAGTGCCAGGACGAGAAGTCCCAGCACAAGAACAAGGCCAAGGCCCTCAAGGTGCTCTCCTCACGCCTGCTCGAGCGCATGCAGCAGCAGGCCCACTGTGAGCAGTCCGACGCCCGCCGCAAGATGGTCGGCTCCGGCGACCGCTCCGAGCGCATCCGCACCTACAACTATCCGCAGAACCGGGTCACCGACCACCGCATCGGCCTGACGCTCTACAAGCTCGACGCCGTCATCGAGGGCACAGCCTTCCACGAGGTCGTCGACGCCTGCACCGCGTACTTCAACGCCGAGCTCCTCAAGGGCGAAGAGCCCTAGGGCGTCGTGTTCGCGACGTGTGCGACGAAGCCGCGGAGCATCCGACCGTACAGGGCCTCGGCGACCTCGGGATAGGTGACCGATCAGGCGGGTCCGGGGCAGGTGGCCGCGGGCTTTGGGGCGGCAGACCGGCTCACGGGGGGCAGGGGCTTGTCAGCGATGAGCTTCATCACATAGGGGAAGCCCAGCTGGACGGTGTTGAGGTCGGGGGCGAGCTGAGCGGAGACGCCGAACATCAAGATGGCGGCGCGCTCGACGTAGAACCAGCCGAGGGGGTACTGGAAGGATCGCATGAGCTTGCGCAGCTGGCGGCGGCGCAGGCCCGGGTCGACGAGCAGGGCGGTCTCGCCCAGATCCATCTGGGACAGCGTCGTCAGGTCGAGGCTGAGGAGCTTGTCGAAGTAGCGCCGGACGGTCGCCTCGAGGAGCTGGCGATCGCCGCCCTCGGCGACGAAGCCCATGGTCTCGATGCCGGCGAGGACCATGGCGTCATCGCGGCCCAGGTAGCCGGAGAGCAGCTGCAGGGCGCCGTCGACGAGGTTGTCGCGGATCTCGGTGGCGGAGCCGAGGTCGAGGATGACGATCCGTGGGTGGCCGTCGGGGGCGCGCTGGACGAAGAAGTTCCCGGGGTGAGGATCGGCGTGGAAGAAGCGGTCGACGAAGACCTGCTTGTAGAAGATGCGGACGAGCTTGTCGGCGACGTCGCTGGGGTCGATGCCGAGGCGCGCGAGGGCGCCGATGTCCGAGACCTTGACGCCCTCCATGAAGGTCATCGTGAGGACCGTCGGGGTGGACAGGTCGGGGTGGACGGTGGGCAGGAGGGTGTCGGGATCGCCCGCGAAGTTGTCGGACATGCGGGCGACGCAGCGGGCCTCGTGGGTGAAGTCGGTCTCGCGCTCCAGCATGTCGCGGAGCTGGTTGACGAAGCGCTCGATCTGCCCGACGGGGACGAAGCGCTTGTAGATGGCCATGGCCCAGCCGATGACGCGCAGATCGATACGGATGATGGTCTTGACGTTGGGGTAGAGGACCTTGACGGCGACGCGCTCGCCGGCGTGGGTGCGGGCCTCGTGGACCTGGCCGAGGCTGGCGGCGGCGACGGGGGCGCGGGAGAAGGCGGCGTAGGCCTGTTCGGGCGGGCGCCCCAGGGCGTGGGTGACGGCCTTCTTGATGGTGCCGTAGCGGCGAGGCGGGACCTGATCCTGGAGCCTCTCGAGCTCGCGGGCGTAGGCCTCGGGGAGGAAGGTGCCCATGATGGAGAGCACTTGGCCCATCTTGATGAAGACGCCACGCAGGCGCACGCAGCCGCGGTAGAGGCGACGCGCGTTGCGCGCGTGGAGGCGATCCCATCGCCCGGCGACGCGATCGGCGCCCAGAACTCTGTTCAGCGCGAGTTGCCACAGGTAGCTGGCGAGGATGACGCCGAACGCCCGCGACGCCCGGATCAGTCGGATGAAGGCCCACATGGGCGCGGACCTTAGTCACCCGCGGGCTGTGAGGCTAGCGCGCGGTCGAGCCGCCGGGGATCGCCGCGAGCGCTCCTTTTGCGAGGAGGGGGTCGTGCGCGGCCTGCTGCGGCAGGCAGGCCGGCGACTGAGTCCAGGCCCCTCTTCTACAGCCCCGCCGCTGCAAAGGCGGCCTGCACGATGTCCTTGGCCTCGGCCTGCACCGCCGCGAGGTGGTCGGCGCCTCGGAAGCTCTCGGCGTAGATCTTGTAGATGGCCTCGGTGCCGGAGGGGCGGGCGGCGCTGGTAGATGGGCGCGCCGAACTTGGCCGTGAGGGCCTCGTAGTGCGCCGCCGGGTCCTGGCCGCTCTTGGCCGTGATCTCCGCCGCCAACAGATCCATGATGATCCCGTCCTTGTCGGTGGTCCAGACGGTGCCGTCGAAGCGCAAGAACGACGCGCCCGCGCTCTCCTCGCCACCGAAGCCGCAGGCGCCCGACTGCAGGCCGTCGACGAACCACTTGAAGCCCACCGGGACCTCGGACAGCGGGCGACCGAGCTCCTTGGCCACCCGATCGATCATCGAGCTCGACACGAGCGTCTTGCCCACCGCCGCGTCCGCGCGCCAGCGCTCGCGCGTGCGGAACAGCCACCCGATCGCCACCGCCAGGTAGTGGTTCGGGTTCATCAGCCCGCTCTTGGTTACGATCCCGTGCCGGTCGTAGTCCGGATCGTTGCCAAAGGCGATGTCGAAGCTGTCCTTGTGCGCGAGCAGCCCCGCCATCGCCCAGGGTGACGAGCAGTCCATCCGGATCTTGCCGTCCTTGTCCACGCTCATGAAGGAGAACGTCGGGTCGACGACCGGGTTGGTCACCTCGAGATCGAGGCCGTAGCGCTCTGCGATCGGCGCCCAGAAGTGGACACCCGAGCCCCCGAGGGGATCCACCCCGATGCGCAACCCGGACCGCGCGATGGCGTCCATGTCGACGACGTTCGCCAGGTCCGCGACGTACGGCGTCACGTAGTCGCGCAGGTGCGTCGTCGCGGCGCCCAGCGCCTGGTCGAAGGGGACCCTGCGGACGCCCTCGAGGCCGGCCGCGATGAGCGCGTTGGCGCGGTCCTGGATGGCCCTGGTCGTGGTCGTATCCGCCGGGCCTCCCGACGGCGGGTTGTACTTGAACCCCCCGTCGCGCGGCGGGTTGTGCGACGGCGTGATCACGACCCCATCCGAGCGCCGCGCGCCCGCGCCCGCGTCGCGGTTGTGGGTCAAGATCGCGTGGGAGATCACGGGCGTCGGGGTGAAGCCCAGGCCGCTCTGCAAGACGACATCTACCCCGTTGGCCGCAAAGACCTCCACCGCCGTGCGCAGCGCAGGCTCGCTCAGGGCGTGGGTGTCCTTGCCGCAGAACAGCGGCCCTGTGATGCCCGCCGCGGCGCGGTGCTCGCAGATGGCCTGTGAGATGGCCAGGATGTGCGCCTCGTTGAAGGTCCCATCCAGCGACGAGCCCCGATGGCCCGAGGTGCCGAAGGACACCGCCTGGCTGGCGTCGCCGGGATCCGGCGCCACGTCGTGGTACGCCGACAGCACGGCGTCGACGTCGATGAGCAGCTCCTCGGGAGCGGGTTTGCCTGCGAGCTCGTGGACGGCCATGGGGTCCTCCTGGTTGGGGCCACCCCTGGTGTACCACAGGCCGCTCGCACAGGAGCCCCCGGAACACGGCGCACACAACCTCGCCCGCGCGCCGCGCTGGCGCCGGGCGGGTTCGACGCCACCTCATCAGCGCGCCGGCCTCCGGCGGCGCGTCGACGGACCGCCGGACGCCGCCCAGCCTGCGCCTCAGGCGCTGGGATCCACCACCCGGCCCACGAAGATGACGGCGCCCGTGTCGACGTCGCGGATCAGGTAGATGAAGGGCCTGTCAAAGTGGACCGCGGTCGGCGGCGGCGGCATCGACGTCGCCCCGGCCACGACCGCCGTCGCCGCCGCGGCCTCGGTGCCCGTCTCGTCGAGCAGGATGAAGGCCTCGTGGAAGATGTCGCTGATGACGAGGTCGCGGCCGCCGTTCATCCCCGACAGGTCCGCCGCGCCCGGCGAGAAGGCATCGCTGACGCCCAGCGCGCGGAGCGCCGGGACCAGCCTGGCCTTGGCCCGGTACTCGAACTTCGGCAGGTGCACCTCGACCTGCCCGTATGCGAGCGCCGCGTCCACGTCGGCCAACAGCGTCTCGTCCAGGCTCGCCTCCAGGGTGTCGAAGTCCCCGTCCGTCGTCAGCAGCAGCATCGACACCTCTTGGCCGTCGTAAGGCAGCTCCAGCGCGGTGAAGCCGTCCACCTGAGCGACCCCGAGGCTCGCCGTCTGCACCATCGTCGGCACCTGCACCGTCGAGCCGTCCAGCCGCGTGAAGTCGGCGTCAGACGTCATCTCCGGCTCGAACTGGTAGAGCCACGACGCGTTGAAGTAGACCGCGTTCGTCAGCACCAGACGCGTCATCGCCGTGACGCCGCCCGGCGGCAACAGCTCCGGGATCCGAGCCTCGGTCTGCTTGGAGACCCACGCGTTGATCGTCTCGCGCGACAGCTCCGTGTCGGCCACGAAGTCGAGCAGCTTCACACCCGCCCCATAGTTCAGCCCGAGCACGTCGAGGTAGCTCGGCGTGAAGGCGTAGTCCCGCTGGGCCCAGGCCGCGTTCACCACCCGCAGCCGGAACGGCTCGCCGTCCTGCCCCGCCGCGCCCTCTCCGCGGCTCGACAGCGCCAGATCCAGCGCGTTGAACGCCTCGTGCAGCGTTGGCTCCGGCAGCGTGAAGCTCAGCGCCGTGGCCAGCTCCGCCTCGGTGCTCCCCTCGGCCCCGGCATAGGTCATCGCCAGCGCCACCGAGATGCTGTGCGGCGAAAACACCAGGTTCCCAGGCTCCCCCGCCAGCTGCTCGTACATATCGAAGGCGAACGCCGTGTTGCCCGCGACCAGCTCGTCGAGCTCGCTCGCCGTCACCTCCGGCGCCTGATCCCGCTCCAACGCGGACTTCGCCACGTCGACCGTCGCATCGACGGTCCCGCCAGTACCATCGCTGTCACTGTCACAGCCCGCAACCAGCACGCCGCCCACGGCGAACATCATCGGAACAAACAAATGGTATCGTCTCATCGTGTGGCCTCCAGAGGTCGAGGATCGTGGCCCCCGAGCCATGCACTCCTCGTGCCAGCCCTGCCACCCCGTCACCCATCGGCCTCCCGCCGCGCGTCGGTCGCAACGAGTGTGGCAAATATCTACACATGATTATTTTCAGTCAGCTGTCACCGCGCTCGTGGGTGGAGACGACGAGGCCGCGGTCGGGTGATGGGCCGCGCGGTCATCGGAGGCCGCCCGAGGGACCCCGCACCCACCTCCTCGCGCTCGCGCCGTGGAGGGAGGTCGGTCCTCTGGTACAGTGCGGCGGCTGTCAAGGAGGCCCCCGTGACCCGCTCTGTGTGCCCTGTGATGTGCGCGGCCGTCTTCGCGGCGTGCGCTCAGCGCCCCGCGCCGTCCAGCCAGCCGGCAGACGCCGCGACCTGCGCCCTGCTCGACGCCCAGCAACCCGGGCGCCGCGACGCCGCGACCTCGCGATCCGACGGCGCCGAGGCCCCCCGGCGCACCGCGGCGGCCCTCGCAGAGGCCTGCGACCCCGCCGAGGTCGCCACCGAGGCCTTCGTCGCCGCCGGCCAGCTCGACGAGCGCACCGCGGTCTTGCCGAACGGCCGCCGCGTCCGCCCCGCCGGCGACATCATCCCCCTGGCCGACCGCGCGATGGGCCTCGCCATCCACCCCAGCGGCCGGCACGCCTACGTCGTCCACTCCGAGTCCAAGAGCACCTGGGACGGCATCTGGGTCGTCGACCTGTCGACCCTCGAGGTCGTCCAGAAGCTCGCGGGCTACCAGGCCTACCACGGCATCTCCGTGTCGGCGGACGGCCGCGTCCTCGCGCTGGCGGGCCTGGCCTCGGGGCAGGTCCACCGCTTCTCGATCGGCGCCGACGGCCGGCTGTCCGACCTGGGCAGCGTCGACGTAGGCGTGTCCCTCGTCGACGTCGCCCTGACCGCCGATGGGGCCACGGTTTGGGCGCTGTCCAACACCAACTCGCGCGTCTACGCCGTCGACATGGTCACGGGCGCCGTCCGCGAGCGTCTGCGCGCCGGCACCAACCCCCACTCCATCGTCCTCGACGAGGCCAACCACCGCGCCTACGCCTCGAACCTGTCGTCCGGCACCGTCGCGGTCATGGACACCGACAGCGACGAGACCCTCGCCTACGTCGAGGTCGGAAAGAACCCTGAGGGGCTCGCCCTCGACGCCGCCGCCGGCCGCCTCTACGTGGCCAACAGCGACTCGGATACGATCAGCGTCATCGACACCGACGCCCTGGAGGTCGTCGCGACCTGGGACCTCACGGGCAACGAGCGCCGCCTCACGGGCGGGGCCCTCAACACCCTGTGGCTCGACGCGGCGGGCGGCCGCCTCTACGCCGCCATGGCGCGACGAAACGCCGCGCTGGTCATCGATCTGGCCGATGGCGCCGTGGTCGGCGCCGTGCCGACCGGTCACTACCCCGTCGACCTGGCCCTCACCCCCGACCGCGGGCGCCTGGTCAGCCTGTCCGCCAAAGGCTTCGGCAGCAGCAAGACCCAGCTCAAGACCACCCCCGGGCAGCTCAACGTCGTCGACCGCCCGGTCACCGACGAGGCCCTCGCGGCGCTCACCGCCGAGGTCGCCGAGAACAACCTCGGCCCCGCCGGCTGGTACCCCGCGGTGTGCGCCGGCGACAACCTCCCGCCGGCCCTGCGCGGCGGTCCCGACAAGCCCATCGAGCACGTCGTCCTCATCGTCAAGGAGAACAAGACCTACGACGTGGTCCTCGGCGATGACCCCAGCATCGGCGACGGCGACCCGGAGCTGTGCCTCTTCCCCGAGCCGGTGACCCCCAACATGCATCGCTTGGCGCGGGACTTCGTCAACCTCGACAACTTCTACGCGGACGCCGAGGTCAGCATCCAGGGGCACCTGTGGACCACCATGGCCGACTGCAACGACTACGCCGAGAAGGTCCACGAGTCGGCCTTCGCCCTCTACGGCTACGAGCCGGCCACCATCGTCGAGGGCGGCACCATCTTCGACCACTGCTTCACCCACGGGGTGAGCTTCCGCAACTATGGCGAGGCGCCCGGCTTCATGCACCGGTTGACGGGCGACTTCGAGGCCTTCATCGACCACAAGTACCCGTTCTGGTCGATGGCCGTGCCCGACGTCGACAAGGCCCAAGAGTTCATCCGCGAGCTCGAGCAGGGGATCTTCCCCGAGTTTGTCTACATCGTGCTGCCCAACGACCACACCTACGGCGGCCGCGCCGGCGCCCCCGATCCGACCTGGATGGTCGCCGACAACGACGCGGGCCTCGGGATGATCGTCGAGGCCATCAGCCGCAGCCCCTACTGGCCATCGACGGCGATCTTCGTGCTGATGGACGACCCCCAGGGGCCCCCCGACCACGTACACAGCCACCGCAGCCCCTGCGTCGTCATCAGCCCCCACGTCAAGCGCGGTTACACCTCCAGCGTCCACTACTCGATCCCCAGCGTCTACGCGACGATCGAGCGGATCCTGGAGCTGCCCCCGCTGAACCGGAACACCCTCGAGGCGCCGCCGATGATCGACGTCTTCCTCGGCGACGACGACACCCCCGACTTCACGCCCCACGCCGCGCTCGCCAACGCCATACCTTACGCCGAGAACCAGGCGGGCACACGGGCGGCCAAGATGTCGGCGCAGCTCGACTTCAGCACCCCCGACCGCGCCGAGGGGGTCGGCAAGATCCTCTGGTACATGATCAAGGGCGACAAACCCATGCCGCCCTACGCGAGGTACAGCGATGAGTAGGATCTGCCTCGCCCCGGCGCTCGCGACGCTGGTCTCGCTGGCGCTCGCGGTGGCGGCCTGCGGCGACGACGACAGCGGCCGCGTCGGAGGCCAGGACACCCTCGGGGACGCCGCCGACAGCTCGCTCGTCGACGCCGGAGACAGCCAAGCGCCCACCGACACCTCGGTGACCGACACCGCGGCCGACGCCGACGTCGCCGCCGAGGTGGCGGCCTGCAAGACGCAGCTCGCCAACGGGCAGCCCTACATGGCCCTACAGCGGGCCGAGGCCGCGCTGGCCATCGCGCCGGACGACGTGGACGCCAACTTCTGCGCGGCCCTCGCCGGCGTCATCGACCGCACGGAGTTCGCGCTGAGCCTGTTCAAGGTCCTCGACATGGCCTCGACCTACAACGGCCTCGTCTACGAACCGACCTACAGCGAGGAGCTGGCCGAGGAGCTGCACGGCATCTTCGGCTACCTCCACGCCGGCTATGCGCTCGCCGTCGAGCGCCTCGACAGGATCCGCGACGACGCCCTCGCCTTCGACGTCGAGGTCGCCTCGGTCTACGACGGCCCGCGCCCGCTGCTGCTCCACCGCGGCCGCTTCGACCGGGGCGACCTGTTGCTCACCCGCGCCATCGCCCGCTTTGCGGTCGGCTTCGTCGACATCTTCTACGGCCAGGACCTCCGCGGCGACGTGGCGACCTTGGTCACCTTCCTCGCCGATCAAGGCGTCGGCGGGGGCTTCGACCTCAGCACGCTGTCGGAGCTGCTCGGCTACCTGCTCGCGACCGACCAGCGCTTCCTTACCCTGCACCCCGACGATGGGGTCGCCGCCTTCCTCGAGGCGCGCGAGGTCCTGGCGGATTGGGGCCCGGACATGCGCGAGGCCCTCGAGGCCATCGAGGCTGCGCCCGCCGAGCCCGGGGTCGACGAGGTGAGCACCGCCGAGCCCCTGGGCGGCGGTGGCTACCGGCTCACGGTCCGCGGCCGCGTCGTCGTCGACGGCGACGCCCTCGTCGAGGAGGACATCTCCATCGAGATCAGCCCCGACGTCCTCGCCGGCCTCTTCACCATCGAGGGGCTGGCGGAGCTGCTCGCGGCGTTGATCCCCGCCCCGGCGGCCTTCGACATGGGCGCCTTCTACGCCAACCCCGTGGGGTTGCGCGCGATCTTGCCCCTCGGCGAGGCGCGCGGCGGCTTCGGCGAGGACCGGCTCATGGCCTCTTGGGAGTGCCTCGAGGACCTCGACGCCAGCGGCTTCCCCCAGGGCGCCCAGGGCTTCGTCTGCAGCGCAGACGCCAACGTCACGGACGCGGCGCACTTCGTCGGCACGCCGCAGGCGCTCGCCGCGGACGGCTACGCGTCGGGCTTCCCAGTGATGGCGTGGGAGGACCCCACCTGGAACGGGCTCCTGTACGTGGACCTGTCCGAGGCCCTGCCCGGCACCGCACCTGGCTGGGTCGCCACCGACGAGGTCACGATCAACATCCTCCTGGCGGAGACGCTGACGCCGGTGCTCGACCTGTTCGGAGACTGATCAGCGCAGGAGCGCCTTGGGATCCACCAGCAGCATCTGGAGGATGAAGCGGCCGATGACGCGCTCGGCGTGATCGGACAGCTGGGTGAAGGCGAAGGCGACGTCGTACTCGTCGACGTCGTCGTCTTGCTCCTCGGGGTTGACCCGCACCACGACGACGTGGGTGTCCACCTGCTCGGTGTAGATCTCACCGTCCGAGGTGTACTGGGGGAGCTCGATCCGCAGCGCCATCAGGTCGAAAAGAGCCATGTGCTTGTTGGACCGCAGGCGGATACCGCCAAGTGAGATGTCGCTGGCGCGGGCCTTGAGCGGCTCTTCGCCCTCTCCGAGGTGAATGACCACGGGGAACGCGACCTCGAGGCGTGGATACAGGCGGCGCTCCTTGTCGGGGCGGGAGGGCCACAGTCCGTCGTCGTTGCGGGACTCGGTGTCATCCATGAGCTCATGTTGCCTTCGCCGAGCGTGCTCGGCAAACGGGAGGGGGCTTGCCCACGAAGCAACGGCCAGAGCGACCGGTTTCTCAAGCGCGTGATCCCGGTCCGGCGGGCTAGTGGCCCTGGTCGCCGTAGCGGCCGTGGGGGTGGCCGTGGGAGAGCTCCTCGCTCGAGGCGGCGCGGACCTCGACGATCTCGATGGCGAAGTGGAGGCGCTCGCCGGCCAGCGGGTGGCTGAGGTCGATGAAGACTGTCTCGTCCTCGATGCCGAGGACCCAGATCGGCGTGACCTGGCCGTCGTCGCCCTCGGCGAGCAGCTGCATGCCGGCCTCGATGTCCTCGGGAAAGGCGGACCGCGGCAGGGCGCGCTGGCTGTCCTCATCGGCCTCGCCATAGCCCTCGGCGGGCTCGACGACGACGTCGAGCTTGTCGCCGACGGACTTGCCCTCGAGCGCCTTGTCGAGGCCGGGGACGACGTTGCCATAGCCCTGCAGGTAGGAGATGGGCTCGCCGCCGTCGGAGCTATCGAGGATGTCGCCGTCGTCGTTGCGAAGGGTGTAGTGGATCGTCGCGACGCGGCCCGGCTCGATGGTGTTCATCAGGTCTTCCCGGGTTCGAGGGACCCCTCGGCTACCCCGCCGAGATCACGAGCGCAAGCGCGGCGGCCGCGACACCGGCGCCGACCGCTACCGCCGCTGCGCCTCGAGGGCAGCCTCGATCATCAAGGTGAGGCTATCGAAGT
>PDWJ01001773.1_pt1 | contig 25565 bp, 21 predicted proteins | sample 1430881 | NCBI WGS metagenome assembly PDWJ01 (sample SAMN01162460, study PRJNA174530) | Oral metagenome, whole genome shotgun sequencing project. | biome: Marine environment; feature: Marine mammal; material: Swab sample of the gingival sulcus; isolation source: swab sample of gingival sulcus...
ATATAAATATCAACATCACTTCAAAAAGCGATGCATTCATCGAGAGACCCGTTCTCTGCTTCCTTACTTGCTGTCACTATTCAGTTTTCAAAGATCAAAGCGTTCAGTATTTGTTATTTTTGATATAACTTTTTAAATCTATATTATAGGTGATTTTTTGTCAATCTCTTTTTGAAACGTAAAAAGGCCTGCATCCCCATCTGATGGCTGCATGCGCAGACCTGATTCACCAGAAAGAAACAGACCACCTTATGACGGCTGTACCTCAAACCGGTAATACCGTTTTTTTCCTGCGCGGAGGAGCAAGGCCCCTTCCTGCAGCGCAGTTTCGTCAATCGTCTGATCGATGGCCGTCACGCGCACATGATTGACATAGGCGCCACCCTGATCGATCAGCCGACGGGCCTCGCTTTTTGACTTGACCAGGTCCGCCTCCAAAAACAGATCCACAACAAGACAGCCGTCTGATAGACGACTGGCCGGAAGTTCACTTGTGGGCACAGACGCACTTACATCCGTCTTAGCGGCCCTGGGAATCGTGGAGGAAGGAAGCAGCGTTTCAGGGATTTCACGCGCGCCAAACATTTCCGCTGCCGCAGCCTGGGCCTTTTTCGCCGCCTCCGCGCCATGGGCCAACACGGTTGCCTCATATGCCAGGATGGCCTTTGCCGCATTCAGGGCAGCCCCTTCAAGCAAAGCAACCGCCGCGATCTCTTCTCCGGGCAGGAAGGTAAACAGAGAAAGGAAACGGGCCACATCCCGGTCATCGGTATTAACCCAGAACTGGTAATAATCATAGGGGGAGGTCCGCTCCGGATCCAGCCACACGGCACCGGTGTGGGTTTTCCCCATCTTGATGCCCGCACTGGTCATGATCAGAGGGACGGTGATACCAAACGCCTGCTTGTGCTGCATTTTGCGGACCAGCTCCACCCCGGCGACGATATTTCCCCACTGATCACTACCCCCCATCTGGAGGAGACAGTCATGTTTTTCAGCCAGCACATGGAAATCATACGCCTGAAGCAGCATATAGTTAAACTCGATGAAACTCAGCCCTTCGTCTGATTCAATACGCGCGCGGTAACTTTCCGCCTTGATCATCCGATTCACACTGAAGTTCCGACCGATTTCCCGCAGAAACGGGATATACTCAAGCCCGATCAGCCAGTCAGCGTTATCCACCAGCAAGGCCCTGCCCTCTGAAAAATCCAGAAAACGGCCTAACTGTGCTTTAATCCCCTTTTTGTTTTCCTCGATAATCTCAGGGGTCAGCAGCTGACGCATTTCCGTTTTCCCGCTGGGATCGCCGATCATGCCGGTACCACCTCCCACGAGGGCAATGGGTCGCAAGCCGGCCCGCTGCATGTGCGCCAGGGACATGATCGTGACCAGGTGGCCGACATGCAGGCTGGCACCAGTGGGATCAAAACCAATATAACAGGCGGCACCCGGGGTCTCCAGGTAGGTTTTCAGCTCTTGATCATGGGTGGTATTTTCCACAAAGCCCCGTGTTTTCAACACCTCAAGAATATTCATCGTCTTAGATACATCCTTTACTGCTTATTTGTTGGCAAACTCAATGGCTCGGGTTTCACGGATCACGACCACACGGATCTGACCCGGAAATGTCAGAGACTCTTCGATCTGCTTGGCAATATCCCGGCTCAGAATCACGGAATCCTCATCCGTAATCACATCACCCTCAACAATCACCCGCAGCTCACGTCCCGCCTGAATGGCATAGGAATTGGACACCCCCTCAAACGCATTGGCAATCCCCTCGAGATCTTCAAGGCGCTTCACGTAGTTTTCAAGGGACTCCTTACGGGCACCGGGACGTGCACCCGAAAGCGAGTCTGCCGCCTGAACCAGAAGGTCATACACCGATTCAGGCGGCACATCCTCGTGATGGGCGGCGATCCCGTGAATCACCTTGGGAGATTCACCATGTTTTTTGGCCAGCTTGGATCCGATCAAGGCATGGGGGCCCTCCACTTCATGATCCACTGCCTTGCCGATGTCATGCAGCAGCCCCATGCGCTTGGCGAGTTTCACATTCAGTCCCAGCTCAGCCGCCATCACACCACAGAGAAAACCAACTTCAACGGAATGCTGGAGCACATTCTGCCCATAACTGGTCCGGAACTTAAGACGGCCCAGCACCTTGATTAGCTCGCCATTAATACCGTGAACCCCCAGATCAAATGCCGCCTGATCGCCGGCTTCCTTGATCTCCTGTTCAACATCTTTGGTCACCGACTTCACCACCTCTTCAATGCGCGCCGGATGGATCCGGCCATCTGCGATCAGACGGGTCAGCGCGACACGGGCAACTTCTCTGCGCACAGGATTAAAGCCAGACAGGATCACCGCCTCCGGCGTATCATCAATAATCAGGTCAATGCCGGTTGCCGCTTCAAGCGCGCGGATATTGCGACCCTCACGCCCGATAATCCGGCCCTTCATCTCGTCACCGGGCAGCGGTACAACCGAGACGGTCCGTTCTGCCACATAGTCCCCGGCATATCGCTGGATAGCGGTTGCCAAAATTTTCTTGGCATCCTTGTCTGCCTCGTCTTTGGCCTCCTGGGTGATGCGTTTAATCAACTTGGCCCCCTCATACCGAGCCTCATTCTCCATGGCACGCAGCAGTAGTTCCTTTGCCTCGTCTGCTGTCATACTGGAAATCTGTTCGAGCTGAGAACGCTGTTCATCGAGCATGGTTTGATACTTGGCTTGATCGCGGGATATGGCGTCTGCTTTCCGCGCAATTTCTTTTTCGGTCTGAGCGATCTCACGCTCGCGTTTTTCGAACTGATCCGATCGTTTATCTAAGGCGTCACTCTTGTCAATCAGTCGCTGTTCCCATTGTTTGAGCTCACCCCGTGCCTGGTTTGTCTCACTGTCAAACTCGCTTTTCATCTTGAAGAGGCGATCTTTGGCTTCAACCTGCGCTTCTTTGATCAACGTATCCGCACGGCGTTTTGCATCCTCGAGCTGCCGTTTTGCCTCTTCCTCCTCCGCGTGGATCTGCCGCGCAAGGCTTCGGCGTTTCAGCGTATACGCAAGCCCAAGCCCCGCAGCAAATCCAACGCCACTCAATACGACAATCCATATCATTTCCATGTATATGCATCTCCTAAACGATAAATAAAAAAAAGTCTCTTGACAGCCGGTCCCTTGGATCCGGCAAAAAAAAACACCTGCGCATACATACGCAGGTGCCTTTGATCGCTGTCAATATCAGCACGATGCCCTAAAGACAAGTTACTGAATAAATCAGTACCCCCCACCTTGTGCCGTGTTGAAGGGTCCTTGAACCAGGTTAATTACGTGGGCGCCTCAATAGTTCCTTCAGGCTTTTCTATCCAGTAGAACATGCACACCAGAACAAGCGGAGGCTCCCGTTTTCTGTGAATTGGGTCAAAGCCACATCGAGCCAATCACGTACACGGCAGGGGGTATCAGTCGAGTCGACATACCCAAAAATCAATCCAAGCGCACAGTCGCTGAAGCCGTTATCGAAAGGGGGTTGTCAATTAACAAGCGATTCAGCCAAGTAATACTTCCAGTCAGCAAAAATGTATCCAAGCCAGATGCAGATTCCCATCATGATTGCTTACGCTCTCGGGGTCCACGCACGGTTATTCGAAAACCTTAATACTGCCTGCCCCGCTTTCTGATGCGATTTTCGATATATAACAGCAACGTCTGAAGCCTGACTCAGTAAATGCTTTCAAACGGAACTATCGTCGACACTCGGTACGATCAATATTATTCAGCAAATTGCCACAATGGCAATACCTGTTACTGCATGCACAAACACTATAATATCAGGATTGGATTGGCGTCAAGTCAATTCAGGTCCGCGTACATGTAAAGTAGCGTTCTGCCCGAATAAGGTCTGCTGGTGTATTCACCCCCATAACCGCAATGGGGTCCAGACTGACAGCAGGTGCTGAGACGTTAAAACCGGCCGCTGATGAGATGCTGACTATATCCGTCAGATAAAACTCCGATTGGGTGTTGGTACAGGAAAGCTGAGACAGAGCGCCGGAAAGCACCTGCCGTCTCACACAGTAAATACCGCTGTTCACATGACAAATCCGGCGCGTATCCCTATCCGCATCCGCTTCTTCCACAATGGCCCGCACCTGCCCGTCCGCACCGGTCACCACTCTGCCATAACCGGTCGGGTCATCCACGGTCACGGCAAGGACGCTCAGATCAGATGCCGAGGTCAGATGGGATTCGATCACGCCGTTTATAATGGCCGGCGTCACCAGGGGTGTATCGCCACAGAGAATCAGCACATGGTCCGAGGTTTCCGGACACGCCGACAGCGCACATTGCACCGCATGTCCGGTACCCAACTGTGCTTCCTGAACAGCATACAACACCCCAGGGTAATACCGTGTGATTGCTGTCCGCACCGCTTCCCGCTGATGACCAACCACCACCACGATCTCGTGGATGCCCGCATCTGTTACCGATCGAACCACATGCCGTATCATAGGAACCCCGGCAAGCGGATGCAGCACTTTGGCAAGATCCGATCCCATGCGGGTTCCCTTACCTGCTGCAAGAATCACAGCCGTTACCTGCATGTTCTTTTGCACGATGATCACCTTTGTTTATCATAAAAAAAGAACAGCCCGGCTCCGGACTGTCCTTTTTTATACGCTCAACGAGTGCGACCTGCCTCTAATACAGCCGGGTCGCCGGGCCATCGCCGCTTATTCGAGGATGGCCAGACGATGCGTGGCACGCAAAAGCGCCGATTTCGCTCTTGGAATATCAATATTCGACTCCGGCCCTCCTGCGTTCAGGCGACGTTCCGCACGCTCCTTGGCACGACGGGCACGGTCTAGATCAATTTGCTGCCTGCGTTCTGCAGACTCGGCCAGAACCGTGACCTTTTCCGGCAGCGCTTCTGCAAATCCGCCGCTGACAAAGACATGTCGTTCTGCACCGCCACTGTCCACAAAGTGCAGGCGGCCAACGGACAGGGAGGTCAGAAACGGGGTATGCCCTGTCAGTACACCGAATTCCCCGTCATAACCCGGAACCATGACAATCTTGACTTCTTCATCCACAATTGTCCGTTCCGGGGTCACGATTTCGAGTTTGATTGTATCAGCCATGAAGCCCCCTTTACGGATTATTCGCCCTTGGCCATCCGCTCCGCTTTGGCCCTGGCTTCTTCAATGGTTCCAACCATGTAAAACGCCTGTTCCGGCAAATCATCATGCTTACCTTCGACAATTTCCTTAAACGCCCGGATGGTGTCTTCCAGCTTGACGTAGGTGCCCTTCATACCGGTGAACTGTTCGGCCACATGGAAGGGCTGGGACAGAAAACGCTGGATCTTACGGGCCCGGGCAACGGTCAGTTTATCTTCGTCTGACAGCTCGTCGATACCCAGAATCGCGATGATGTCCTGAAGTTCCTTGTATTTCTGCAGGGTCATCTGACAGTTACGGGCAACAGCGTAATGCTCTTCACCAATGTAACCGGGGTCAAGGATACGGGAAGACGAGTCAAGGGGGTCAACCGCGGGATAGATACCGAGTTCAGAAATGGAACGGGACAGTACAACCGTACCGTCCAGGTGGGCAAAAGTGGTTGCCGGCGCAGGGTCGGTCAAGTCATCGGCAGGGACGTATACGCATTGAACAGAGGTGATTGAGCCCTTGTCTGTTGAGGTGATGCGTTCCTGAAGTCCCCCAAGGTCAACGGCCAGAGTCGGCTGATACCCCACCGCAGACGGCATCCGACCGAGGAGTGAAGACACTTCCTGGCCTGCCTGGGTAAAGCGGAAAATGTTATCGATGAACAGCAGCACGTCCTGGCCTTCTTCATCACGGAAATATTCCGCAACCGTCAGGGCGGACAAGGCTACACGGGCACGCGCTCCCGGAGGTTCGGTCATCTGGCCGTAAACCAGTGCACACTTGTCGAGAACCCCGGAGTCTTTCATTTCATGGTACAGGTCGTTTCCTTCACGGGTCCGCTCACCCACACCGCCGAATACGGAAATACCCCCGTGCTGCATGGCGATGTTGTTGATCATTTCCATCATGATAACGGTTTTACCCACGCCGGCACCGCCGAACATCCCCATTTTCCCCCCCCGGGGAAAGGGAACCAGCAGGTCGATGACCTTGACACCGGTTTCCAGCACCTGTACCGAGGTGTCCTGCTCGGTAAACTTGGGTGCCTCACGGTGGATGGGCAGCATTTTTTCATTGCTGACCGGCCCCAGACCGTCCACGGAACGGCCCACAACGTTGAGCACGCGACCCAGCGAGGCTTCCCCCACCGGCATCTGGATGGGGTTTCCGGTATCCTTGACCGGCATGCCGCGCACCAAACCGTCGGTGACGTCCATGGCAATGGTACGGACCACGTTGTCACCCAGATGCTGGGCCACTTCGCAGACCAGGTTATCTTGTGTATCATCGATGGCCGGGTTGGTGATCAGCAGTGCCGACATGATTTCAGGCAGGTTGCCCGGTTCGAATTCAACGTCAACAACAGGCCCCAAGACCTGAGTAATTTTGCCGATAGTATCTCCCATTGTAATGGTCTCCTATATGCATTCTTTCGAATGGGTTCTTAATGAATCTCGAAACAGGCATCAGCCTTTGAGCGCTTCAGCACCCCCGACGATATCCATCAGATCGCTGGTAATGGCTGCCTGCCGTGCCTTGTTGAACAGACGCTGGAGTTCCTTAACCATATCGTTACAGGCCTTGGTCGCGTTATCCATGGCCGACATCCGGGCTGCGTGCTCACTGGTAGAGGTCTCCAGCAGTGCGTTGAACACCTGGATGGCGATACTTCTCGGCAGCAGATCGTTCATCAGTTGGACAGGTGACGGTTCACAAATATGTTCCGCCTGATATCCTGTGATGTCGTTCTCTTCAGCATCACTGGCCTCGATGGGAGGAATCGGAAGCAGTTGCGCCAAGGTTGGAACCTGTTTTCCCATGCTGACAAAATGGGAGTAGATGACATACACTTCATCATAGGTATCTTCAAGGAAACGGCCAATCAGGGTTTGGGCCGTTGTTGACGCGATACCAAAATCCAGCTTGGTTCCGACAACACCTACATACTCGGCATCCAGAGCCATCTCTTCCTTGCGACACCAATCCCGGCCTTTTTTACCAAAGGCGGAAAAAGAGACCTCCACATCCCGGTCCTCCAGGGATGTGAGGAACGCCTCCGCCTGTTCGATAAGGTTGGCATTGAACCCACCGCAGAGGCCGCGGTCAGAGGTCATCAGGATCACATGAATCCGCTTGACCGCCTCCTTGGCCTTCAGAAGCGGGACATCCAGGTCCTCACCGGCACGGCTGGCCAGACTGCCCAGTACCTCGGAGAATTTTTCCGCATAGGGGCGGAAGGCTTCCATCCGGAGTTGGGTGCCACGGAGCCTGGATGTGGCCACCATCTTCATGGCATTGGTGATCTGCTTGGTCTTCTTGATGCCGGATATTCTCAGCTTGATCTCTTTAAGTTGTGCCATTTAGCATTACCTTTATTTAGTGCAGATCGGTTACGCACAGTCAAATCCGAAACAAGAGACTACTTAACTGTATCTTTGAACACTTCATCATAGGCCTTGAGCGCGGTATCCATCTTCCCTTTCAGGTCATCACCGAGGGCCTGTTTCTCCTCAATTTCAGAAAAAATTTCCGGATAATTGGATTCGATAAAGGGATAGAGACCGGCTTCGTATTTGGCAACCTCATTCCGGTTAAACGCATCGAGGAAGCCCTGGGTACCGGCGTAAATGATGACGATCTGCTGGGCAAGGCTCAGCGGCTGATACTGGGGCTGTTTGAGGACTTCCACCAGGCGCTGACCCCGGGTAAGCTGCTTCTGAGTGGCGGCGTCCAGGTCACTGCCAAAGGCGGCAAAGGATTCAAGCTCTCTAAACTGCGCAAGATCCAGGCGAAGGGTACCGGCAACCTGTTTCATGGCCTTTGTCTGGGCGGCGCCCCCGACCCGGGATACAGACAGACCAACGTCAATGGCCGGACGCACACCGGCAAAGAACATGCCTTTGTCCAGATAGATCTGACCGTCGGTAATGGAGATCACGTTCGTCGGGATATAGGCGGAAACGTCACCTTCCTGGGTTTCGATGATCGGCAGGGCGGTCAGGGAACCGGCACCCAGGTCATCGTTGACCTTGGCGGCGCGTTCGAGCAGACGGGAGTGGTTGTAGAAAATGTCGCCCGGGAAGGCTTCACGGCCTGGCGGACGGCGGAGCAGCAGGGAAACCTGACGATAGGCAGCCGCCTGCTTGGAAAGATCGTCATAGATGATGAGGGCATGTTTGCCGTTGTCACGGAAGTATTCCCCCATGGCGCAACCGGCATACGGTGCGAGATACTGCAGGGACGCAGGGTCGGATGCACAGGCAGATACCACCGTGGTGTATTCCATGGCGCCGTGCTTTTCCAGCACTGCAACCACCTGGGCAACGGTGGACTTTTTCTGACCGCAGGCAACATAGATACAATAGACATCCTTGCCCTTCTGGTTGAGGATGGCGTCAACGGCAATCGCTGTTTTCCCGATCTGACGGTCACCGATGATCAGCTCCCGCTGGCCGCGGCCAATGGGAATCATGGCGTCAACGGCTTTCAGACCGGTCATCATCGGCTCATGTACGGATTTACGGGCGATAACCCCCGGCGCGATCCGCTCGATACGGCTGAACTGGGCACCTTCAATGGGGCCTTTGCCGTCAATGGGCTCACCCGTGGTCGTCACCACCCGACCGAGCACCGCTTCACCGACCGGAACTTCTGCGATACGGCCGGTGCGCTTGACCCTGTCCCCTTCCTTGATCTTAGTGTCATCGCCCATGATGGCGACACCGACACTGTCTTCTTCCAGGTTGAGCACCAGTCCCAGGATACTGCCAGGGAATTCCACCAGCTCCATGGACATGGCTTTTTCCAGACCGTGAATCCGGGCGATACCGTCACCTACGGACAGAACGGTACCTGTTTCGCTCAGTTCGACTTTCGTGTCGAAGTCCTTGATCTGATCTTTGATAATCTGACTGATTTCTTCTGCTCTGATTTCCATTAGACGCTCTCACCCCTTTTAAATGATTCACGCATGGTTTCCAGTTGCGTTTTAATACTGCCGTCCAGTACAAGGTCTCCAATTCGGGTCACAATCCCGCCAATCAGGCCGGGATCCTGATGAATATCCAGCTCGACCTGCCGCCCGGTTCGTTTTTCCAAAGCACTGCGAATCTTTTCTATGGCTTCCGAAGACAGTTCAACGGCCGACGTAATGCTGGCACGTGCCACACCCTTGAAGTCATCACACAGACGGGCATAGGCTGCCGTGACAGGTTCGAGCAATGAGAATCGCTTCTTGTCAAACAACAGGAGCGCAAACGATTGCATCACATCCGATGTTTCCATGGCCTCCAGAACGGCCTTGAGCACGTTACGCCGTTCACCTGTGTCATACATGGGGTTGTTCAGCACCTGGGCCAACGCGGCTTCCTGGCTGACGATACCGGCAAGAGCGGAAAGCTCTTCCCGATAGTGATCTGACCGACCGTCCTCGGTTCCGATAAGAAGCAACGCCTTGGCATAACGTTTTGAAACAACCTGATTTTTCATTATGCCACCACCTTATCTAAATAGTCATCCACCAACCGGTCCTGATCCGTCTGACCGATATTTTCCTTGACCATCGCCTCTGCCTGCTCAAGGGACTGGGCGATCACGGACGCCTTGAGCTCCGCTTTGGCGCGCAGGATCTCGTTGTCCAGATTCCGTTTGGCCTGGGACTGCATCTTTTCCGCCGCTGTTGCAGCCGCTTCCAGGATCCGTGCCTTGGCTGCCTCTCCCTGGGTGACATAACCGGCCAGAATGCTCGCTGCCTCTGCTTCCATGCGGGCAATTTTCTCCGCATATTCCGCCAGCGTTTTTTCCGCTTCGGCCTTCTCGTGCTCAAGCCGTGCCAGTTCTTCACGGATACCGTCGATCCGGCCGCGAAGGGCAGTGGCTACGGGTTTACGGGCCACCAGGAAAAGCGCAACGGCCAGAACCGCAAAGTTCATGACCCTGTAGGTATCTGTCGGCTGCCAGCCCCCGCCTTCGGCGCCATGCCCGCCGCCTGAAGACGCAAGGGCCATCCCTGCAAAGCCGGTCAGCAACACAAGCATTACGAACAGAATGTTTCCTGTCCGTCGTTCAACAGGAACGCGTCGACTCATCAAGCTGCCCTCCCCAGAATTTTTGAAAAAATCGCCTCTGCAAAAACACCGACCTCTTTTTCGAGCTCTGCTTTTGCCGCATCCGCTTCCCGGGCAATCGAGGCTTTGAGTTCCGCCAGATCCGCCGCTGCTTTTTCATTGATCTGCTGCATGAGCCTGGCTTCTTCCGCTTCGCCTTCAGCAATCAGCCGTTCTTTCTGTTTCATGCCTTCGACGCGTGCCCCTTTGATTCCCTCTTTATAGGCCGCTTCAGTTTCATCAGCGCCTTCAAGAGCGGCTTTCACAGATTGCTCGAGTCCCTCAATCTGCGTCTTCCGTTCTGCCAGCCCCTGTCGAATCGGCTTGTAGAGCACTGCATTCAGAATAAAAATCAATGCGACAAAATTGATAATCTGAATGATTAGCGATCCGTCAACGGAAATCATACATCATCCTCCACACGTACTAAGTTAGTAGAATATACCTGGTGCAGCATCCAGACCAACGGCTGGAAAATTGCTGCAAATTGCCGAAAAAATGTAGGTTTAGAGGCCCAACAAAATTTTTTCCATTTATCATTGTTCAACCTGTTTCGTCAACCTGTTTTTGGAAATGAAGTCACTTTCTCCGGTGGGTCTCTGCCGCCTTTTGCTTATGTCATTTCTTTCGTTCGTTTTTGATCACGATGTTATGACCGATGCGCGATGGATCGCCAGTAGCCCTCCTTTTTTTACCGATACACCTTCCGTATCCGAAGCCCCTCGTCAATCCACCATAAAGCGCCGCATACTCACATTCATCAGCAGCCCGAGTGCCATCAGGTTGGTCAGCACACTCGATCCGCCATAGCTGATCAGCGGCAGTGGAACGCCAACCACAGGCAGCAGCCCCATCACCATTCCGCTATTGATAAACACCTGCCAGAAAAACATGGCAACAATGCCGACAGACAGAATGATGCCAAAATGATCCCGGCACCGATAGGCGATATTCAGACCCCACAGCAGCAAAAGCAAAAACAGCGCCAAAAGCGTCATTACCCCTAAAAATCCCCATTCTTCCGCCACCACGGAAAGAATGAAGTCGGTATGCTGCTCAGGTAGAAACGACAGGGCGTTCTGTGTACCCAGCAGAAACCCTTTTCCGGTGAGCATGCCCGATCCGATGGCAATTTTAGACTGAATGATATGGTAGCCTGCACCCAGTGGATCACGACCCGGATCCAGAAACGTCAGCACCCGCTGTTTCTGATAGCCCTTTAACAAAAAGAGCCAGCCCAGCACCCCAACAACCAGTGCCATACCTGACAGGTACAACAGGGTTCGATGCCGAATTTTCACAAAGAGGCTCATGGTGCCGGCAATCAGAAAGATCACCATGGCCGTGCCCAGATCCGGCTGCTGCACAATGAGAAAAAACGGAATCATGACCAGGATAAACGGCCGCACGAGTTCGACCATCCCCATGCCCAGGGTTGACACGTTCCGGGCATAATACCGGGCCATCATGATGATGGTTCCCAGTTTCATCAATTCGGACGGCTGGAGGGTCAGCGGGCCCAAGGCCAGCCAGCGACGTGATCCACCCACGTATTTTCCCACAAAAAACAGCATCACCAGGAGCAGGATGCAGCCCACGAAAATACTGAGACCCCACTGCTCGTATAGTTTGTAATGAAACAACATCATGACGCACATAATACCTGCGCCGATACCGTACCACATGATCTGCCGATAAAACAAATGGGGCACGCCGTCCGGATTCCCCGCCATGACGGCACTGTAGATATTCAGGAGCCCGATCCCCATCAGAGACAGGATCAGCAGCAGCAGCCCCCAGTCGAAATTCTCCACAAGACGTCTGTCAAACATGATCATGGCTGCGCGTGCGGCTCCGTGTCTTTTGTCTGTTCAGAAGATAGATCCGGTACTGACCCCGGCCGGTCGTTCGCACCGTTTTTACCATTCAGATACCTGGTGATCAACGCTCTTGCAATGGGGCCCGCAGTGCTCGACCCATGCTCGCCGTGTTCTACCAGCACCACCACGGCGATCTCCGGTGAGTCGGTCGGCGCATATCCGGCAAACCAGGCATGGGGCCTGAATTCCAATGGGATTTCGCCGCCGTTCTTCCGGTCTGTTTTCCGGCGGCTGACCACCTGGGCGGTCCCGGTTTTTCCACTGATGGAAACGGTGTCCACCTTTACGCTCGACCGCGCTGTGCCGTATTTTTTTGCCACCGCATCCGCCAATCCCTGACGCACAATCTTTAGATTTTTCGCACTCACCGGCAGCCGGCCCATCACTTCCGGGCGGTTCTCAAACACCACCTCCCCCTCTGCGGTTTGAATCCGCCGGATAATCCGGGGCGTGTATCGGGTTCCGCCATTGGCGATGGCTGCGTAGAGGTTGAGCGCCTGTAGGGGCGTGGCCAGGTTGTATCCCTGACCGATGGAGACGTTCAGCGTTTCTCCACCCTGCCAGGCCTGCCTGTAGACACGGCGTTTCCAGGCAGCGGTGGGGACCAGTCCCGATGATTCATTTTCAAGCGGAATGCCGGTGGGCGAACCGAACCCGCCCCCCCGGGCATACCACGCCAGACGTTCCACGCCCAGCTTCTGGCCCAGCTGATAAAAATAAACATCACACGAGACAGCCAGTGATTTTTCAATCGTCACGGCCCCGTGCCCCCATCGCGTCCAGCAACGGAACATCCGGTCTCCGTATCGGTAATAGCCGGGACAGTTGATTTTCATTTGTCCGTCTGCGATCGTTTCTTCCAGACCGGCCATGGCCGTGATGACTTTATAAATGGACGCGGGCGGATACTCGGCATGGATTACCTTGTTTTCCATGGGCCGCCGGGGATCATTCCGCAAAGCATTCCACGCGGTTTCCGACATACCGCTGACAAAGGCATTTTGGTCAAAGGAGGGGGCACTGACCATGACCAGCACATCGCCGGTCATGGGATCCATGGCCGCAACCGCACCGGTCCGTCCTTCCATCAGCGTTTCCGCATGGCGCTGCAGGGACGCGTCAAGGGTCAGTACCAGATTGTATCCCGGTGTGGCTGGCACGGTTTTGAGCACCCGCACCACCCGGCCCCTGGCATCCACTTCTACCTGGCGGCCGCCCCGTTTCCCCCGCAACGCTGTCTCATAGCGTTTTTCAACACCGAATTTGCCCACGTACTCTCCACCCCGGGTGTCCGGATATTTACCGCTTCTCAGTTCTTCCGCGCTGATCTCCCCCAAATAGCCCAGCAGGTGAGACGCGCTTTTCCGATGAATATAGTTTCGCCGGGGTGTCACCCGGACTTCAATGCCGGGCAGTTCCAGCCGGTGAGCCTCGATCACGGCCAAAAGATCCCGATCAATATCCTGAATGAGCAAAAAGGGTTTGTAAGAGACATGATGCGCATCCCCGTATGCCCGTTCCTCGAGTACCGCACCGTCGATCCCCGTATGCAGGGCCAGACGCGTGAGGGTCTCTTTAACAGGTTTGGCATCCCTGAGGGTGATGTAGACATCGTAGGAGGGACGGTTATCGACCATCAATTGATTGTTCCTGTCAAAAATCAGCCCACGGTAGGGCAGAATGCTTTTTAAACGGATACAATTGTTTTCCGACAGCCGCCGCAGTTCCTTTCCCTGAATGATCTGAAGATAGAACAGACGGATGGCCAGAATGCAGAACGCTGCGGCAATGGCGATAAGGCATCCATAAAGCCTGGCTTTGAACCAGTCGCTATCCGGTGTATTCAGACTGACGTTCACAGCATATCCTGTTTAAATGGTGGCTGGATGCACGGAAGCCGGTATCAGGCATCCGGTTCCGAGGCTAGTGTTCTGTCTAGATGCTTGAGCAGGGACATGGCGACCGGGCTGGCCGCACCGCTCAGCAGCAACTCCCTCACCAGCAGTCGCACCTCTGCACTTGTCCAGATACCGGCACCGGTCATGAGCAGGATTGAAATGCCCATCATGGCGTTTTCCAGGCAGATCCCCAGCCAGGTGATCCCCACCACCAGAAACGGATTGTCTGGCCGAAAAAAATGGATCAGCCACCGGACAAGGCAGCAGAGGGTCATATACGTGATCAGGTAAACGCCAAAGGGAGCCGCAGACACACCATCCATGAGCAGGGCCAACAGGATGGCGGTGGCAAGAGCCTCACGAAACGGCAGAAACAACCCGCAATACACAACAAACAGCAACAGCAGATCCAAACAGCCCGTACACGGCAGATAAAAGGGCAAAATGACGGTCTGGCAGACGATCATCAGCATGCAGATCAGCAGGTGCGCGATGGACCGTTTCATGAGGTTGGCGTACTCTGGGCATCTTCAGAAATATCCATCTCCAGCCGTTTACCGATGGGATTGAGCAGCACCAGCACCTCCTCGAGTTTTTCAAAGGACACATTCGGCGCAATTACCACATCCTGAAAGATACCGGCACTGGTCCGGCGGATCCGCGCCACGGTTCCCACGGCAAGGCCCTTGGGATAGACACCGTCAAGGCCCGATGTAATAATGACATCACCTGCCATGATATCTTCTTTTCGAAGTGCATACGAGAACAGGCAGTCTCCCTGCTCACCGCCCTTCACGATGCCTCTAGCCCGGTTCCGCTGCACCAGCGCGTCGATGGCGCTGTTTCGGTCATTGATCAAAAGAACCCGGGAATACTTTCGGGATGTTTCGGCAACCTGGCCGACCACGCCGTCAGGCACCACCACCGGCATTCCGGCAGTGACGCCGTCGGCAAGGCCCTTGTCGATCACCACGGACTTGAACCAGAAAGAGGTATCCACCCCGATCACCTCGCCGGCCACATAGTTGCCCGTGATCTGATCCTGAAAATTCAAAAACTCCCGAAGCCTCCGGTTGGAGCGTTCGGTCTCCTCGCACCGCTGAATCCGACCTTTCAGCTCAGCCAGCTGCTGACGGAGGTCAGCATTCTCCCGGGAGGCGGCGACCAGATCAAAATAATGAATCCAGATATCTCTGAAAAACGTAAAACCCTGATGCACCGCCTGCTGAAAAGGGGCGATCAGGGCAATGGCTGGCCGGCCGCCTGCAACGGAATCCGTCCCCGGACGGCTGTTGAAAATCACCACGATAATCATCACAGCGACGAGCGCTGCAATCATGATGACACCCATCATTCTTCTGGAAAACATATGAGGTTCGAAATCCTTGCGTGATAAAAAAACACAGCCGGATACATCCGCAGATCAAACAGCCGCGCGCCCGTCATCGTACGGTTACGGAATCATGACCTGACTCAGGATTTCAATGGTTTCAAGCGCTTTTCCCGATCCAATAGCAACGGTATCCAGCGGTTGTTCGGTCACCGTAATCGGCAGACCGCATTCTTCGCGAAGCAGCTTGTCCAGATTCTTCAGCAGAGCACCGCCGCCGGTCAGGACAATGCCCCTGTCCACGATGTCCGCAGCCAGTTCCGGCGGTGTCTGCTCCAGGGCGATTTTGGCGGTCTCGACAATACTGTCGATCTGTTCGGAAATGGCAACCCGGATCTCTTCCGAATCAATGGCCAGAATTTTGGGAATACCGGAAACCAGATCCCGTCCTTTGACCTCGATGGTCTCCAGATTTTCCGGTTCCGGGTAGGCGTTGCCGATGGTGGTTTTAATGATTTCAGCGGTTCGTTCACCGATCAGCAGGTTGTATTTCCGTTTAATGTACTGCATGATCGCCGCATCCATCTTGTCACCGGCCACACGGATCGAGCGGCTGTAGACGATCCCGGAAAGAGAAATGACAGCGACTTCTGTGGTGCCGCCGCCGATGTCGACCACCATGTTGCAGGTGGGCTCGGTGATGGGCAGCCCAGCCCCGATGGCGGCAGCCATGGGTTCCTCGATCAGAAAAACTTCGCGCGCACCGGCAGATTCTGCCGATTCCTTGACCGCCCGTTTTTCCACCTGGGTAATGCCGGAAGGAACGGCAATGATGATCCGGGGACGAACAAAGGTGCGACGGTTATGTACTTTATGGATGAAATGCCGGAGCATGGCTTCGGTGACATCGAAATCCGCAATCACCCCATCGCGCATGGGACGGATGGCGACGATATTCCCAGGGGTACGGCCCAGCATTTTCTTGGCCTCAAGCCCCACAGCCAGGACCTTGTCTTTCATCCGGTTGTCGGTACGAACAGCCACCACCGAGGGTTCGCTGAGCACAATTCCTTTTCCCTTGACCGCAACCAGTGTATTGGCGGTTCCCAGGTCAATGGCCAGATCGCTTGAAAACATTCCCAATATGGAATCAACAAACAGATTCATCTTTGCCTCATTCTATCACGGAAGATGCCGTGCAGATTAAACGTGAATAATTGCAATTCTCTAATCTTCCCACAGCTATCAGATTCAAAGGTGCATGACAAGGGGAATTTCAGCGTCAGGTGCCGTTGAACGCTGGCGTCTGTTCCCTAACGGACGGTCCCTGCCGCCGCCTGCATCACCGCGTCATGGATTTTTGGCCTGAAGTCCCGGATCGCGGTCGCGTCCCGGCTCGGATGCACCCGGTTGGTCAGCAGGATCACCGACAGATCCGCTGCCGGATCCACCCAGAATGAGGTTCCGGTGAATCCCAGGTGGCCCACGGTCGCCGGACCAAAGTAACGGCCGCTGGACGGTCGGTCGCCAGACGGCGTATCCATCCCCGGTGTCCGGCCGCTGACCGGATCCTTTTTCCAGAACTGCTGCATGGTTTCCCGGGAAAGGGGCCAGCCTGTTTGACGGCCCTGAAACGCCTGCGTCATCACCTGGATCAGGCGTCCCAAGTCGGCCAGACGGCCGAACAACCCGGCATGTCCCTGATAGCCGCCCGCCGCATAGGCCGTGTCGTCATGCACCTCCCCCCTCAGGACATAGCCCCGCCACGGGCAGGCTTCGGTGGCAGCGTAGGCCGCTGCACCCCGGTGTGAACCGATCCCCGGAAAATGCAGGCCATCCGCCTGACAGGGATGATACAAACACCGCTGCACATAGGTCTGGAACGGCGCTCCTGCCACAGTTTCCACCAGCCAGGACAGACACATATACCCGAGATCACTGTAACAGGTGCGTGTGCCCGGCGGGGCTTCGGGGACGGTTTCCTTGAGCAGCTGTCTGAGGGCCGCCGTCCGGTTTTCAACGGGCATCTGCCGCAGGGTTTCATGGAACGGCAGGTAAGCCGGAAGTCCCGAGGTATGGCAGAGCAGCTCCCGCAGGGTGGCGTTTCCGCACAAGAGGCCGGGAAGATAATTTTCAAGGGGCGCATCCAGCACCACGTCACCTGTCTGCGCCAGCAGCCAGACCGCGGGTGCCGTTGCCAGGGGCTTGGTCAGGGAGGCCAGATCAAACACGGTCGTTTCATCAACAGGGAGCCGGTCAGACAGATCCCGTACCCCGTAATACCCGGTGAATTGCACCGCCGCCGCAGTCTGAACCTGCAGGCAGCCGCCTGGAAACACCCCCTGGGCTACAGCGGCGCGCATCATCCGGTCCACCCGGTGAAAATCAGGAGGTGTCATGGCAGGCACGTCAGGCACCGTTTCTCTGAACACACGAAAACCCGTGCCCCCACCGGCAGACAGACATTGGTGGTTCCATGACCCACCGGCAGCCCGGAAAAAAGCGGCACATCCAACAGGGCGGTTCTCAGCAGAAACAGCTGCGCCACATCAGCGACCGGCGCACCGTCCGTAAAGTCGCCGAGGAGGATACCGCGGATGCCGTCAAAGCCGCCGGCCAGCATCAGCTGCAGCAGCATCCGGTCAATCCGGTAGAGCGGCTCGCCCACATCCTCAAAAAAAAGAACCGCACCCTCGGTATCTGGAAAAAAAGGGGTGCCAACCATGCTGGCAAAAGTGGCCAGATTGCCGCCGAGCAGCCGGCCTTCGCAGTCCCCGTATCTGAGCACGCGGAGTCCGGGTATCTGGATCATATCATCTCCGTCCAGGATAGCTGTCACAGAGGCGAGGGTCCGGTCATCCGCATCTCCCAGCTGCGTCACCACCGGCCCGTGAATTCCCACGACACCGGCGCGATCTGGCAGCGCATTCAGCAGGGCCGTGATATCGCTGAACCCCATGATCAGTTTGGGATGAGCGGTGAGCTGCGTCCAGTTGATCTGCGGAAGAATGGCCAGGCTTCCGAACCCGCCCCGGGCGCAGATCACGCCGCCGATGTCCGGATCTGCCAGCATTCGGTTCAGGACATCAGCCCGAGCCGATTCAAGCCCTGCCAGATGCGGGGGCCAGACAGGGCCTGGAATCTCTGGTATCACACGCCGGCCGGTACGCGCGCTGAGCACAGTCAGACCTGCTTTTAGCGGTTCCGGTGCCGGCATACCAGCCGGGGCTGACACCCCCAGACATGCGGTTTTCGGGACCGGCGGCGGAAACATCGCTTTTTTCCTGACAGGCTCAGGCATTCTTGTTCCACTTCTCAAATACGGTGTTGACAACCCAAAATGATCATGGTAGGTACCCTCTATCTTTGGCGGGGCGTAGCGCAGTCTGGTAGCGCACATGCATGGGGTGCATGGGGTCGGAGGTTCGAATCCTCTCGCCCCGACCAAACAGCACCACGAAAATCAAACCCGCCGCCTGAATAAATCTTCATACAGCGTTGACAGCACCTTTCCCGGTTACGCCTTGAGGAAGGTCGTTACCCTACCCCAGCGGCTTTACCCAGATGTTCCTTTGTTTGTTTTATAACGCCGGAACACACAGCCGCAGCCACCTTTATCATCACCGCCTGGGCATCTGAGCCCCGCGTATTGCAAAAAATCACAAACCGCACCGGTCCCCCCCGATCCGGAACATCTATATACCCGGCCCGCGCGGAAATACCAGACAAGGTGCCAGTCTTATAGGACAGGTTCCTTTTCCGGACCAGCAGATCCCGGTACGGCAAAAAAGCAATGAGCACCCGGTCCATATCCGCACAGGAGATCTGGTTTTCCCGGGAGATCCCCGACCCTTCCACCAGTCTTGCCGTCTCGAGTTTCAAAATGTCTTGCGCATACCGGTTGAGCTGATTTCGGCCAGCGGCCATCGTGTCTGCCGGCTGTTTTGCATCCGGCTGTTCGCGCCCCAGGGTCAGTATCAGCTGATTGGCAATAAAATTATTCGAATACTGCATCAGCCGCCGGACCCCCTCATGCAGGGTCCAGGGAGACGAGAATTCCCACGTGCGGACAGCCGTCTGATCCCGGGACCATGTCGCCAGCCGGACCGGACCGCTTACCGAAATCCCCGCTTCAGCGAGAAAAGCGGCCAGCAGATGTCCCGGATAATACCGGAACGCATCCTGTTCCGGTGACAGATGAATCCGCCCCCCGGTCTGACCGGTTGCACGGATCCAGGGTTTTACCCAGTCGACCAGGGGCGTCTGCGCCTCTGCCGTCACCAGGGATCCGTCTGCGGCGGTCTTGAACACCACGGTATTGAAATTGGCGCAGAGCGCGCCGTTCGGCGCATCATACGGCTGAAGGGACCCGGAAAGCACTCCGGGAATCCGCACGGGCTGGGGAATGGCGGCATCATCCAGGCAGACCCCGGCAAGTGCGTCAGATCCGGTGGTGTCGCGTACCCCTCGGGCAAGGGTCTCCGCATGGGCGGCGATCACTTCTGAAATATAGAGCGGATCTCCGTATCCGGTCACCCACAGCCGCTGACGGTCATCTAACCGGTACCGGGTCCGGAACCGGTAATCCGGTGTCAGGTAATGAAACGCGGCAGATGCGGTCAGCAGCTTGATAACCGATGCCGGAATGCGCGGTACATCCGGCTTCACAGAAAACAGCACCCGTCCATCCGGCCCTGTCACCAGGAGGGAATCACAAGGGCCCAGGCCAAAAAGGCCTTCACCGGCCTTGCACCTGCTGCCCGGTACCAGTACCAGCAGGCTGCACAGGATGAGCAGAACCGGGATCGGTTTCAAATGCCGCTTCTCCAATTGCAATCCCCTTTATCTCCATTTATAATAAGCATCCAAACACACACCGGCACCACGGCATCCCTGTCCACCAGACCGTGCGTGACCGGCAACCGTCTGCAGCCCAACCGGCGTCGTGAAAGGAGACTGCCATGCCGACCCACTTTCTGCAGCGCGCCCCGCGCATCGAGATTCAGGCGTATCGTCCGCCTCCGGAAATCGGGTCCCTGCGAAAAACCCATGTACCGTTCACAGGGTCCCCCCGCAAACACCCGCTGGATCCGGAAAAAGTCATTCTGATTGCCGACCCCTACAGCACCCAGCCATTCTATTATGAGTTTTTTGCCGCTGACATCGCCTATGCGGAAGAGCTGCCGAGCATCGTGAACATGGACGGCGAAACCATTCCCATTGCGCGGATCTGGGTGAAGATGCACCGGGTGGGCATCAAATGCATCCCGTTCCGGGTGGAAGCCCTTCACCTGGATACCCCTGAGTAAAAGGGAGGGAGTCTGTTTTGTCAAGAGGCGGGTGGGATGCGGGTAAGCGTTTTGTGCGGTGACACCGTGCGGGCGGACTCAAACACAGGGACGTTGGCGGAGGTAACCCTCTCTTTCGATGCCACGCCCCACTGGCTTCAGTCACCCGGCCTCCGGCAGAACCGGAGGCCGGGTTTCAGTTAAAAGAGCGTTGAAATAAAACAGGAATCATTGCCACTACCCGCGCCTTCACCGGCGCCACCGCCCACAAACACGACCTTGGCCGGGTTCAGATCAGTGGAAAGGCTTTCATCAATGGTATCTGTTTCCGTATTCAGAATGTCGATCCGTGCATCGGTCTGATTACAGACCCAGAGCATCTTGTTCTGATCCGGATAGACCCCGCCTTCCATGCCGGAGATAGCGATATGGGAAAATCCCTCCACTGCCCCCATGACCGCACCGGTTGAGGGATTAAACCGGTACAGGGTGTTGTCCTGCCACCCGTCATACCCGACAAAGTAGCCTTTCTGGTCTGAAATCAGCGCCATGCCGCCAATACTGCCGTAGGGATGGGTTACGTCATCACCGTCATCCAGCACCATGGCCGTTGCATACCCGTTGGGTGAAATGGATTCAATCCCGCCGGTATACGCCTTCGGATTTCCGTAGGCATTGCCGATCCCCTGTACATACACCTTGTCCGTGGCCGCCAGATAGATAATAGAAAGCGGATTTTGTACGGTCAGGGGTATTCCCGGAAGGGATGCCGTGCCATTGGATGTATCGATCTCCGTATCAGTTGCCACATCAATCACCGCCACATAGGCCGGCCGGTCGGTGCTGAGCTGATAAAATTCCTGGCGCTGCATCACGACAAACAGTTTTTTCCGGTCCACAATCACACCGCCGCAAGCTTCCGGAGAGCCGTCTGCATCGGCATAGGCGGAAAGATCGATCTCACCGGTTTTAAAGGCGCATCCGCAGGTTTCAACAGAGGGATTGATAATCCAGATTTTCGGCGACCCGTACCGGATCACGTAGGCTTTTTCCTCACTGACAAACAGGATATCATAGGGATTGGGCGAGGTGTCGCCGTCGGCTTCATCTTTGACCGACCGCTGCCACACAGGGGTATCCGGGGCATCCACATGAAACTTGGTGACGTTGTCTGCGTCATACCGCTCCAGGCGATAAAAATGATCCCCGTAGGCAACCACCGTGATATCCGAAATTGTCGGCAGCAGGTTGGTCTGAATCGTCCGCGGGCCGCCTACCGGATCCACGGTCGCCACCGCATGTGCGCCACTGGTATAGTCACTGGCCACTGTCGCGATCACGGCTGTCTGGGCATCGTTCGCCCAGGCCATCTGCCCTGCCCATACCAGCCCTGCAGACAGCAGGCCAGCCCATGCCAAATAGCCCCATCTTTGTTTCATGTTTGCATCCTTTCTTTGTGTTGTCCAAAAGATCCATTATAATAGAGACTGTCCAACGGGCCCGGTTTCGCCAAAACGGTAACGGATGGACACAAAAAACGCCCGTCCCGGAACCGGGTACCCGTTAAACGCTTCATACGCGGCATCGGTCACATGGGTCACATCCAGTTGCATGGCATACCGGCCCCGGTCAATGGTCAGGCCCGTATTCAGCTCACGCCTTGCTTTTGCCGGCAGCAGGTTTGCCGTGTCATAATACATGCCGTTTGCATACCGGTATTCGGCATACCACCGCACCGGCGCCTTCAGCACTTCCACCCGCCCCATACCCGACCATCTGAACTGACCGGCCAGCTGTTTTCCGTCAAAGGCGCCGATAGCAGACCGGTTCTGGGTATCCTGCCAGGTCAGATTCCCCGACACGCGAAGCCAGGTATCCAGAAAAACAGATCCCTCGGTCTCGATCCCCACAATCCGGGCCTCGGACACGTTTTCCGATTTTCCGACCCCCCGGGAATCATAGGATCGGGTGATGAGATCCGACACATCCGTATAAAACCCGGTCACCCCTGCCTGAAGAGAATGCAGGCAGCCCATGGCGGGCAGGTTCCAGTGGATCCCCGTATCCAGATTCAGGCCTTTTTCCTCGTCCAGTGCTGGATTGCCAAGAAAAAAGCCGCGATCCCCGAACCGCTCAAAAAACGACGGCTCCCGGACAAACCGTCCAGCATTTGCCTTGATGCGTACACGCGGGGTCATCTGCCACCGCACACCAATCTGGGGGGCGGGATGCAGCCGGACATCTGTGCTGTCGGCAACCGGATTGCCCCACCTGTCCGCACCGCTTTCAATCCGGTCTTCCAGCCAGGTTAACCGCAGGGCCGGGGTCACCACCCAGCGTCCGTTGTCAACGATCATGGCATCCTGGCACCCGGCCATCACCTGCACCCGGGTGTTCTCAACTGCCGCCAGATCGACGTTTTTTGTGACCACGGATTCGTCAGCATCATAGGTTTCACAGACGGTTTCAAAAAACAGGCTCAGGGCATGCCGGTCAGAAACCCATTCGGCATAACAGTCCCCGCTGTACCGCCGGTTCCGGTAGTCGGTCTTCTGGATTCCCAGGCCAATATGCCCGTGGGAATCGTCATAGCACTCGTTTTTATGGATATAGTTCAGCCGCATGCGGACATTCCCGTTGCGGTACACGCCCTTTTCTTTTGACCACTGAAGGGTGGCCACATGCCGGCGGGTATCCAGGCGGGTGTTTGCTGCCGGCGTATTATCCCGCGCTGGCAGCCCCTGCGCCTTGTCAAAATACTGGTATGCTAGATCCAGTTTTCCGGAAAACGGGGCCTTCCACCCAGCCTTTGCCAGCACGTTCAGCTGCTCCACATCCGCATTGTTCCGGTCTTCGGTCCGGTCATCATCGGTGTTCCAGGTGGTGCCGTTATCGTTTTCAACGGGAAAATCATTCTCGCTTTTCAAGGCGTCGATGGAAACCAGGTACCGGCCCTGCCCTGTGCGGTGATTTCCCAAACCGGAAAAACGGCAGGTGCCAAAAGAGCCGCCACCCAGGCTTACCCCGCCGCCGGTGCCCGGGTCGCATCTCAGGGTACGGATATTCACGGCCCCGCCGATGCCGGCATTGCCCAGATTCAGCGGTGTCATGCCCCGGTAGATTTCCAGCGCGTCCACATCTGACACGGAGAACCGGCTCAGGTCCACACCACCGCCCGAGGCGTCATTGAGCAGGATCCCGTCTAAATAGACCCGGATCTGCTCACGGGCCGCTCCGCGCAGGGTCATGCTGGAAAAGCTGCCGATGCCGCCGGATTCCCGAATCTGCACCCCCACGGCCCGTTCGATGCAGTCCGACACATTCTCAAGACGTCCCTCAAAGGCGTCCCGGTCTACCACACTGCAGGAGATCGGGGTCAGGTTCCTGTCCACATCCCCGATCTGATAGGTATCCGTCATGTGATCACCATTTACGACCAGGGTGTCAAGGGTATAGACCGGCGACGGTTCTGCTGCCTGTACCGGACCGCCGAGAACCCCGGCCATCAAGGCGGCACAGGCCGCTGCGTTCTTGAAAAAAACCTTTATCAACAAATTTGCATCCCTGAAAAAAAAGACCCCCCGGACCCGCTGCTGCCAGCGTATCCGGGGGGTTCCGTATTCAAACCCGCGATCATGGAGCACCTCACCTGCGCGACGTTCGGGTCTGTACCGCTTCGGGCAGCCTGCCGATGCGTCGTCTGTGTCAGTACTTCCTGAGGGTACTGAACCGATGCGTCGTCAGTGTCAGTACCGAAAAGAATGGCAGGTCTTCTGGCTTCCGGATCATCCGCTGCCTTTGCACCTTCCCGGCCTCAGCAGCCAGTGGTCTTTTGCAAAAGCGCGTCCCCGATTACAGCGGCGGGCCCGCTCCCGATTTACACGGGATTCCCGTATTGAGCCTGTTGGCACCATTCTCATGTATGTGTCGTGTCGAAACTTAAGGTTGTTCCTTTCAGATGGATCATTCGGTCAATAACAACATGTCAATCCCCGCCTGCGTCGTCATTAAGGCGCAGGGATACATGCTGCATATGGTTTCAAACCCCATTTTCCCGGGGCGATGAAAAACGGTAAAGTTGTCCGCGCAACTGCGGAACACATGTGAACCGAATTCGCCGGGCGCGTCCCCCAAAAAGAGGGCGCGGGTCAAGCTGCTGCAATAGCTAAACGCGTACTGTGCTATGGACGTGACACTGCCGGGTATCGTCACGCTGGGCAAGCTGCTGCAACCCGCAAACACCCAATCGTGTATTGACGTGACACTGTCTGGAATCGTGATGCGGGTCAAGCTGCTGCAATACTCAAACGCGCAACGGCCTATGTCCGTAACACTGCCGGGTATCGTTACGCGGGTCAAGCTGATGCAATCCTGAAACGCGTGCTGGCCTATGTCCGTGACACTGCCGGGTATCGTCACGCGGGTCAAGCTGCTGCAACCACGAAACGCATGATTTTTTATGTGCGCCTTGTTAAACAGCACGCCGGATAGAGTTGAAAAGGCTGCATTGTCAGCCTCCACATTTATGGCAACTAGCGTACTGCATGAGGCAAAGGGATTCTCTCCTATAAACATGACACCCTCTGGAATCGTCACGCTGGTCAAGCTGCTGCAACCCATAAACGATAGATGTCCTATGGACGTGACACTGTCTGGAATTGTCACGCTGGGCAAGCTGCTGCAATCCCTGAATGCCTGACCTCCTATGGACGTAACACTGTCTGGAATCGTCACGCTGGGCAAGCTGCTGCACCCCATAAATACCCGATATTCTATGGACGTAACACTGTCTGGAATCGTCACGCTGAGCAAGCTGCTGCAATCCTTAAACGCCTGATCTCCTATGGACGTAACACTGCCTGGAATCGTCACGCTGGGCAAGCTGCT